>NPIG01000237.1_pt2 | contig 46915 bp, 39 predicted proteins | sample 8637441 | NCBI WGS metagenome assembly NPIG01 (sample SAMN07420675, study PRJNA396082) | bioreactor metagenome | isolation source: sample BR6 brine-fed electro-methanogenic bioreactor BR | place: Japan: Kochi | collected 2016-06-14
GACACACAAGCTCCGGCTCCCGGATTTCAGCTGAAGTCACAATATAAGCAGGAATGATGCACTAGATTGATCATGAAGGAGGAGATGTTTCATGCTGCATCATCCGGAAAAGATGGATCCTGTAAGGCGTGAGGGGTTTCAGAAAGGTCAGGGAGGCGGTTTTACCCGGCATGTGATTGCTCCGGGAGCCCTCGAAGGAACCAGCCGGTTTCAGATGGTTTCGCATATCACCCTTGATCCGGGGGCTTCCATAGGGGAGCACTGCCACGAGGGGGATGAAGAGGTATACTGCATTCTCTCGGGGACTGGGGAGTATCTTGATGAGGGGGAGTGGATTGCGGTAAAGCCCGGACATATTACCGTGGCTTTCCGGGGGGGCACCCATGCTCTGCGCAATACCGGAGCGGAGCCTCTGGAGCTTTTGGCGGTGATCGCAAAATAGTTCCCCCGTCGTAACATGACACTATTAATCATACGGTGAAGGCCGAGAAATCCCGGCAAATCCGGGATCCTCGGCCTTTGCTCTATCCTTTTTCCCAAGGCTATGCTGCGGGAAAAACGGCTTAGTCCTGGAACCACGCCTGGGTTTTGATCTCCCGAATCAGATCCCCCGCCTTTTCAAAGGCCCCATCCGCCAGAGTGTTGGAGTAGTTCGTGAGAAAAGCCTGGGCCTCGGAAGCGCCGCTTTCCTTGTAGATAGCCAGAGCCTCATTTTCGATCTCTTTCTGTTTTTCGGAAGCCCTTGTCTCCATCTCACTCCAGGCCGGATGGAGAAGCGGGAAGGCAACGCCATAGTTCTGGTGGGCCAGCATCTTCAGCTCGAAGAAACGCCAGTAGGCGGAGTGTTCATCAAAGCGATCTGTTCCCAAAGTAAAAGCCTCGGGGAAAGAGGTGGTTCCAAAGTACCAGGGGATAAAAACGCCCGTTTTGGGAGTGTTCATGCACCACCAGATGAGGCTTCCTATCTCCCGGGGAAGATCGTTCCGCAGCTCCACCACCGCACTTACTTCGGTGTTCAGCCGGGCCACGGTGCGGTAGTCTCCTGCCCAGGGAGAGCCGGTTTCGTCGTTTTCCGCGTAGTATTCGGTATCCTCGTAGTTCCACCGGAGAGTCTCCATGAGATCCTTTGGGGAAATTTTACCCTTCTGCCCGAGACGTTCCTCCACCAGAGAGTGGCGCAGCACATTGTAGTCGTCAAAAATCCAGGAGTCACCGTAGGCTTTCGCAAAGTTAAAAGGTCCCTCTTCAGAGCTGTACCATCCCTTCTCCTCTGCAAAGGCCACAAGATTCGGGGAGTGGAGAACATTATCTTTATTCTCCAGGTCTACCACGGCGATACGGTAGCCGTTGGCCCGCACGGAGACCACCTCATCCGGAATCCGCACCGCTATCCACTGTCCCTCCCGGGCAATCTCCACCCACCATCCTTCGTTGGGATCAGCCACGGCGAACATGGTGCCGGGATCTGCGCTCAGGTGGTAGGTCTCGCAGAGATGGCCCAGCAGCTCCACCCCTTCCCGGGCTGTTTTTGCCCGTTCCAGCACAAGCTGGGTGAACTCTGTCCAGATAACGCCCCCCGGAAGGGTGTCCCAGGCGGTCTCTTCGGGAACATCCTTTCCCCAGGACATGTTGTTGGCTATGGTGACCCCCCATTCATTCACTCCTGTGGTGAAATCTCCGGGATAATACTCCTTGTCGAAAACCTTGGAGGCTATGTAGCGTCCGGTTCTCTCGGGCTGGGGTATGGAGCCCTCGGAATAGGTACTGTAGAGTGCCTCGGCTTCATGAGAGGCTGCCTCTACCACAACGAAATGCTGGGCCGCATTCATACCAAGTTCCTCGTTGTGGGCCACCAGAACCGACCCCGTGGTGGAACGGTCCTTGCCCACAATCACGGTGGTGCACCCCTGAGCCGCCACGGAAAGAGCGAAAACCAGACAGAGCGCAATACTGGAGATCTTTCGTATTCTTTTTTCCATAACCACAATCACCTTCCTCGCTAATAGAGTATGAAGAGTCTTTCGACAGTATTTTTCATGCGAATATGCCTTGCCGAAAGAGTCTTTGGGATAAAGTGTACGCTCTCGCCCTCTCGTGTCAATCGGAAAATGCTGTTCATCGCCTCATGTTCTGCATCTGAAGCGACGGGGAGAAGCGGCAACGTCGCAGGAGGTCGCAAAAGAGAGAATTTCTTCTTGACCTTTTTTGAAAAAGCGCTATTATTGGCATATGCTACTTAAAGAGCCAAGGCTCTTTCCAGATAGAGTACCACACACAAAAGGAGGTATGTATCATGCCAGCGCGAAATGGAACAGGACCGCCGGGTCAGGGACCCCTTACAGGATGGAGGCGGGGTTTCTGTCGTTTTCCCCAGCAGCAGATGCCCTCTGGGGAGCAGCAACTTTCTGTGGAAGAGGGGGAGATGAACCCTCAGAACTCCCGGAATGCCCAAAATGCCCAGGGAGCGGCGTGTAATCCCCCTCAGAACGGAGCGTTTCTCTTTCCCTTCTTCGAAAGAGGCCGGGGGTTCTTCTGCAGGGGTATGGGCGGAGGTGGTTTCGGCGGCGGCAGAGGTCGCGGTCGAGGTGGATTCGGAAGATTCGGAGGGTAGTATACGGTGAAAATCGCAATTTGTGTAACCGAAAACAAGGGGTTGGATTCCCCCGTGGACAGCCGATTTGGAAGAACCTCGGGATTTTTGCTCTGTGACACCGAGAACGAAGAGTGCAGCTATCTCTCGAATGATCAGAACCTCAATGCTGCTCAAGGGGCGGGGATTCAGGCCGCCCAAAATGTGGTGAATGCGGGAGTCCAGGGGGTGGCTACGGGATTCTGCGGCCCCAAGGCCTTTCAGGTGCTTTCCGCGGCGGGGGTTCAGATCTTTCAGGACTGCAAGGGCTCCGTCCGGGAGGTACTGCAGAACATCCGAGAGGGAAAGTACGCTTCTTCCAACGTTCCCAACAAGACCCAGGGGCATTGGTAGGTTTTCCTCGTGAAAATTGCCATTGCTTCCGGCAAGGGAGGAACCGGAAAGACCACTGTGGCTGCCAACCTTGCTCTTGCTCTTGCTCTTGAGCGGCAGGGTTCGGTGGTTCTCGCAGATTGCGATGTGGAGGAGCCGAACTGCAATCTCTTTTTGCAGATGGAGTATTCTCGGGAGGAGCCCGGCCTGTTGCCGAGCTTCTCCTGTGATCTCTCCCGGTGCGACGGCTGCGGAGCCTGTGCCCGGGCATGCCGGTTCAATGCCATTGCCTCTCTTCCGGACCGTCCCCTCTTCTTTCTCGAAATGTGCCACGCCTGCGGGGGCTGTCTCCTCGCCTGCCCTCACCAAGCCATTATAGAGGGTACCCGGCATAACGGAATAATCCGCCACGCTTCCCGGGAAAATCTCGCCTTTCTTTCGGGGCTTCTCGATGTGGGGGAGGCCATGGCTACCCCCCTCATCCGGCAGATGAAGAAGAGCCTTCCTCCGGCGGATATGGTGCTTCTTGATGCGCCTCCCGGAGCGGCCTGTGCCATGATTGAGGCGGTGCGGGAGGTAGATTACGTGGTTCTGGTGAGCGAGCCCACCCCCTTCGGTCTTCATGATTTTATCATTGCCATGGAGGCGGTGCAGGAGCTGAAGCTTCCCTTTGGTGTGGTGATCAACCGATATGGCTCCGGAGATGACGCTCTGGAGGAGTACTGTCTCTCTCGGGGGGTGCCCATCATCGCAAAGATTCCCTACTCCCGGAAAATCGCCGAGGCTTACTCCCGGGGAGAGCTTTTTTACGACCTCTTTCCGGATTTGGCGAAGATTGTGGATGATCTCGGGGCATATCTTCGGGAAGGGGGGTGGAAGGCATGAAGGAACTTCTCGTCATCAGCGGTAAGGGGGGAACCGGTAAAACAAGCATCACCCTCTCTCTGGCGGCCTTGGCGGAGAAGGCCATCTTTGCGGATTGCGATGTGGATGCAGCGGATATGGCCCTGATCCTCAAACCCCAGGAGCAGCAGCGGGAGGATTTCTACTCCGGCTCTCTCGCCGCCATAGATCCCTCCCTCTGCATGGGGTGCGGTAAATGCTACCGCCTCTGTCGCTTTGAGGCTATCCGGGCGGAGGATGGAGAATTTTCCGTGGATCCCCTGGCTTGTGAAGGCTGCGGGGTCTGTTACGATCACTGTCCCGTGAAGGCCATAACCTTTGAGCCCCGGCTCTGCGGGGATCTCTACGTTTCTTCCACTTCCCGGGGAACCCTGGTGCATGCCCGGCTGGGAGCGGGGGGAGAAAACTCCGGAAAGCTCGTAAGCGAGGTAAAGCAGCGGGCCAAGGCTCTGGGGGAGGAGCAGGGGTGCTCCCTTATGATCACCGATGGCCCTCCGGGAATCGGCTGTTCCGTCATCGCCTCTCTCACCGGGGCGGATGCGGTGCTCATCGTTACGGAGCCTACCGTGAGCGGCATGCATGATCTGGAACGGGTTTACGAACTCTGCAAGCATTTCCGCATCCCCGCCTATCTTTGTGTGAACAAAGCGGATCTCAACCCGGAAAATACGCAAAAAATACGGGCCTTTGGAGAGGAAAAGGGTGTACAATGGCTCGGCGAAATCCCCTACGATCCCTCGGTGACCAAGGCTATGATACAGACCATGCCGGTGGTCTCCTTGGAGGGGTCCCCTGCGGGGGAAGCAATTTTAACCATATGGGAGATGCTGAAAAATGAGCGAACCTTGTTCCAGTAGCAGTTGCAGCGGCTGTACATCCAAAGAAAACTGCCAGGATCGGCTGAAGAAGAACCTCTCGGGCATGGAGCACAAGATCATGGTGCTCTCCGGCAAGGGGGGGGTGGGAAAGAGCTCCGTGGCGGTGAATCTCGCCCTCTATCTCGCCCTGGAGGGATACCGGGTGGGGCTCCTGGATATCGATTTCCATGGCCCCAGCGTTCCCACCATGCTCGGTTTTCAGAACACCGGGGTTGTCATGGATGGTGAAGAGATCCTCCCTCTTGAAATGGGAACCCTCAAGGTGATGTCCATGGGGCTCCTTCTCCAAGGGCAAAAAGATGCGGTGATCTGGCGGGGTCCCATGAAAGCAGGGGTTATCAAGCAGCTCTTTGAAGACGTTCGTTGGGGAGAGTTGGACTACATGATCATGGACTTCCCCCCGGGGACGGGAGACGAGGCTCTCTCGGCGTGTCAGCTCGTGGAGGGAGCCGACGGGGGCATCGTGGTAACCACCCCTCAAGAGGTTTCCCTTTCGGATTGCCGCCGCTGTATCTCCTTCTGTCGGAAGCTGAACCTTCCGGTGTTGGGAGTTATCGAGAATATGAGCGGTTTCGTCTGTCCAAATTGCGGAACCGTGGTGGACATCTTCAGCTCCGGGGGAGGAGAGAAGATGGCGGAAGAAGAGGGGGTTCCCTTTCTTGGAAAAATTCCCCTGGATCCGAACATCGTCAAGGCCTGTGATGAAGGAAAAGCCCTGCTCCGCAACTTTGCGGGGACTCCCGGGGCCAAGGCCTTTGGAGAGATTGCAGAGCGTGTCACCGCCATGGTGGCAGAAGGGACAGATATGTCCCACAACATGAAGGAGGCGAACTGAATGCGGATAGCCATTCCCTGCGTCAACGGAAAACTGTGCATGCACTTTGGTCATTGTGAGGAGTTTGCTCTGGTGGAGGCGGATGCCGCCGCCAAGTCGGTGGAGAGTGTGGAGGCCATGACCCCCCCACCCCACGAGCCCGGAGTGCTCCCTCAGTGGCTTGCAGAAAATAACGTCAACCTTATTATCGCAGGAGGAATGGGCTCCCGGGCTCAGAGCCTCTTTGCCCAGAGTGGCATCTCCGTCATCGTGGGGGCTCCCTGCGGCACCCCGGAGGAGCTTGTCATGGCCTATCTGGAGGGGAACCTGCAGACGGGCCAGAATACCTGCGATCACTAAAAAGCTTCCCGTAACACCCTTTGCTGTACCAGAGGAGAATTTCCTTCTTTAAAACAAGGAGGAGGTTCTCCTCTTTTTGTGGAACTTCGGATTCTGAATAAAAAGTATTAAGAGGAGGCGGAAGAACCTTATTGATGGTATTCTTATGAGGAAAAAATCCAAGGTATTTGCAAAAGGAGATTTGATAACCATGAAAACAGAGACCCTTCTTTTCATCGTGGATCCTCAAAACGATTTCTGCGATCCCCGGGGGGCCCTTGCCATTCCAGGTGCGGAAGGGGATATGAAGCGTTTGGCTACCTACCTCTCCTATCAGGGGGATCAGATAGATCATCTGGTGATATCCCTGGATTCCCATCATGCTTTCGATATTGCCCATCCCTCTTTCTGGATGGACAGGGAGGGGCACTCTCCTTCTCCCTTTACGGTGATCGGCCGGGAGAACCTTGCTCAATACCGTCCTGCCCGGGAGGATCTTTACAGTACCTGGGGGGCCTACTACGTAAGTGAATTGGAGCGTCTCGGGCGGTACCAGCTTATGATATGGCCCGAGCACTGCCTCATAGGTTCTTGGGGGCACTGTATCTATCCGGATCTTTTCCAGGAGGTGCAGCATTGGGAGCGCCGGAAGAAGAAGCAGACGGAGTACGTTTTGAAAGGGCTCTCTCCGAAAACGGAACACTACTCCGTCTTTCATGCGGAGGTGGAGGATTGGGAGGATGAAAAGACGCTTCTGCACGAGAGCTTGCTCACCCTATTGCTTCGGTATCGCCGGATTTACATTGCCGGAGAGGCGTCCTCGCACTGTGTCCGGGCCACCGTGGAGGACATGCTGGAATATGTGGAGCCCTCAAAAATGGTGCTATTGAAAAACGCCATGAGCCCTGTAAAGGGGTTCGAAGAAGAGGAAAAGGCCTTTTTTGAGGATGTCCAGAGGCGAGGGGTCCAGTTGGAGCGTCTTTAGAGCTCCTTTCGAGGGGGATTTTTCGTAAGGAGAGTATGGGGGAGAAGAAAATCTCGAATTTTGTGTATAATATTCCTGCGTTCTTTGGTATGCCGTATGGGATGCTGCTGAGACAGGATCTTCAAGGAGGTTGATATATCAGTTGGTTTGTATTCTTTCAGATTTTCTTTTAGCTATTTACAATAACGATCTTCGCTTATTATCTCTGTTTGTGCGATATTCTGAGGGCTTTTTTGGCACATAGGCGTGGCTAAACTGTAATTTAGTAAAAAAAACGAAGAATTTCTTGACAGCAAAAGCGGGGTGTATTAGACTTCTGATGTATTGCATCCCGTGCCATGTTGGGAATGCAAGGAGGGAAAGGGCATTGGAACGGCCAAATCGATTTATCTTGAAATCCCTGCGGGAAAGAGTATACGAATACCTCAAGGAAGAAATGAATGCGGGGCGTCTCGCCCAGGGGGCTTTTCTCAACGTCAACGATATCAGCCAGCAGCTCGGCATAAGTAAGACCCCCCTCAGAGATGCGCTCTTTCAGCTGGAAGCGGAAGGTTTCGTCACCATCTTTCCTCGAAAAGGGGCTATGGTGAATGTGCTTACCCTGGAAAAGATCCGGAATATTTATCAGATTATGGGGGCTTTGGAGTGCGCTGCCCTTCTCGAAGTGGGGGGAGGCCTCACGGAAAAGGATTTTGACTACATGGATTCTCTCTACAAAGGCATGAGAGAGGCTCTTGGCGAGGATGATTTCGATCTTTTCCACGAGAGAAACGTGGCCTTTCACGGGGTTTACGTAGGGTTGAGCGAAAATGCGGATCTTCGGAAAATGGTGGGAATTCTCCGGGAGCGGCTCTACGATTTTCCCCGTAACAAGGGATTCATCAAGGAGTGGGAGATCGCTTCGGCGGATGAACACAGCATGGTGGCAAAGCTTTTGCGGCAGGGAGATGTGAAGGGGGCTGCGGAATACGCCCGGGATGTGCACTGGAACTTTGAGGTTCAGGAACCCTACATCCGGCGCTATTATTTTGCAAGCCAGGAGGAGCTGGATCAGAAAAAACGCAGAGAGGATATGCTGTAAGTGCCGAAAAAAGGACTGGTTTTCGATATTAAGCGCTATTCCGTTCACGACGGGCCGGGAATCCGTACCACCGTTTTTCTCAAGGGATGCCCCCTGAGCTGCTGGTGGTGCCATAACCCCGAAAGCATGGATCCGAAACCTCGGGTGCTTTACTCGCCCAAACGCTGTATCGGTTGCGGAGCCTGTGTTGCTGCCTGCCCTCGGGAGGCGGTTCGCTACTCCGCCCGGGGAGTTCTGGTGGATCACCATGCCTGTATCCGTTGCGTAGCCTGTGTAAAGGTCTGTCCCACAGAGGCTCTGGAGATGACAGGAGTTCTCATGTCCCCGGAGGAACTTGAACGGGAAGTGCTGAAAGACCGGGCCTTTTACGACGAATCCCAGGGGGGAGTCACCTTTTCCGGAGGAGAGCCCCTGGTGCAGCACGAGTTTCTTTTTGAAATGCTCCGAATCTGCGGAGCCCGGGGGGTGCACCGGGCGGTGGATACCACAGGGTACGCCTCTCCCGAGGTGCTTCGAAAGATTGCCTCGGAGACGGATCTCTTTCTCTACGATCTGAAGCATATGGATCCGGAGGAGCATACAAAATATACCGGAGTGGATAACACCCCTATCCTCGAGAACCTTCGAGAGCTCGCCTCCCGAGATGCGGCGGTGAATATCCGGATCCCCCTTATTCCCGGGGTGAACGACTCTCGGGAAAATCTGCTTCAGACTGCCTCTTTTCTCACCTCTCTGCCAAAGACCTATCCGGTGTCGCTGCTTCCTTACCATGCGGCGGCCACGGAAAAATACCATAAACTTGGGGAGGAGTATCGGATGAAGGATACGCTTCCCCCTACGGAGCATCAACTGCGGCAGGCGGCTCGGCTCCTGGAGGAGCAGGGCCTTATCGTGAAGATAAGGGGATGAGAAGCATGAACGAACGAATTGCACGGCTGCGAAAAGAAAGTTTTGAGACCCACCCCAGCATCTCCGTGGAACGGGCGGTGCTGGAGACGGAGTTTTATCGGGAGAACGCAGGCAAGTATTCCATTCCTGTACTGCGGGCTTTGAACTTCAAGAATCTCTGCGCTAAAAAGGCCATCTACATCGGTCCGGAGGAGCTCATCGTGGGAGAGCGGGGTCCCCGCCCCAGGGCGGTGTCGACTTTCCCCGAGCTTACCTGTCACTCCGAGGAGGATCTGAATATCCTCAACTCTCGGGAGATGGCAAGTTACGATGTGACGGAAGAAGCTATCGCCACCTACCGGGAGATGGTGATCCCCTACTGGCAGGGGCGCAGCATGCGGGATCGGGCTTTTGCGGATATCCCCCGGGAGTGGAAGGATCTCTACGAAGCGGGGGTCTTTACGGAGTTCATGGAGCAGCGTGCCCCGGGACACACCACCTTGGGAGGCAATATCTACCGCAAGGGGATGAAGGATTTCAAGCGCGAAATCCAGGAGGCCCGGGAGAAGCTCGATTTTCTGAACGACCCCGAGGCCACCGCCAAGAACGAAGAGCTCAAGGCCATGGATATCTCCTGCGATGCGGCGGTCATTTTCGCCCGGCGTCATGCGGAGCTGGCGGAAAAGATGGCAGCGGAAGAGACCAACCCCGCCCGGAAGGAAGAGCTCCGGATCATTGCCTCCAACTGCCGTCGCGTCCCCGAAGAGGCTCCCCGAACCTTCTGGGAGGCCCTGCAGATGTACTGGTTCTGCCATCTCGGCACCATTACGGAGCTCAACGGCTGGGATGCCATGAGCCCGGGGCACCTGGATCAGCACATGGCCCCCTTCTACGAAGAGGATCTGCGCCAGGGAATTCTGAATTGGGATGCCGCCAAGGAGCTTCTCTCCTGCTTCTGGATCAAGTTCAACAACGCTCCGGCACCTCCCAAGGTGGGAGTTACCGCCGCAGAGAGCGGCACCTACAACGATTTCACCAACATCAATCTCGGAGGGCTCAAACGGGATGGTTCGGATGGGGTGAGCGAGGTTTCGTATATCTGCCTTGAGGTGCTTGACGAGCTGCGGCTCCTGCAGCCCCAGGCAAATGTTCAGGTGAGCGCCATCACCCCGGATCACTTCCTCAAGGAGGCCTGCAAGGTTATCCGCAAGGGTATGGGATACCCCTCGGTCTTCAATGCAGACATGGTGATTCTGGAGCAGGTGGGGATGGGAAAGAGTGTGGAGGATGCCCGGGAGGGAGGCACCAGCGGCTGCATCGAAACAGGGTGCTTCGGCAAGGAGGCCTATCTTCTCACGGGGTACCTTAACGTTCCCAAGATCCTGGAGCTTACCCTCCACAATGGCACAGATCCTCTTACGGGAAAGAAAATCGGCATTGAAACGGGAGATCCCCGGAGCTTTGCCTCCTACGAGGAACTTTACGAAGCCTTCCGGAAACAGCTCGCCTACGTGGTGGATGTGAAGGTAGGGGTAAACAACTATCTGGAGCGCATGTACGCCACCTATGCTCCCGCCACCTTCCTCTCGGTACTTACCGAAGACTGCATCCAGAAGGGGAAGGATTACTACGACGGCGGCCCCCGGTACAATACCACCTACATCCAGTGCTGCGGCATAGGCACCGTGACGGACAGTTTCTCTGCCATGAAAAAGCACGTCTTCGAGGAGAAGAATCTTGCCATGGAGGATCTTCTCGGGGCTCTTGCGGTAAACTTCGAGGGGAAGGAGCCTCTCCGGCAGATGCTGGTGAATAAAACCCCCTGCTTCGGCAACGACGACGACTATGCAGACAGCATCATGCAGCGGATCTACGGGGATCTCTTCGCCACCATCGACGGCAAACCCAACACCAAGGGAACCGCTCACCATATCAATATGCTCTCCACCACCTGCCACGTCTACTTCGGCAAGAAGCTCGGAGCCACCCCCAACGGTCGGCTCGCCTTCCTCCCGGAATCCGACGGTACCTCCCCCTCTCACGGGGCGGATCGCCAGGGTCCCACGGCGGTGGTGAAATCTCTGGGGAAGATGGATCAGGCCAAATCCGGAGGCACCTTGCTGAACCAGCGCTTCCTCCCCTCGGTGCTCGAAGGAGAAGAGGGAATTCAAAAGCTTACCTCCCTCATCCGAACCTACTTCAAGATGGGAGGGCATCACGTGCAGTTCAACGTGGTGGATAGTGCCACCCTTCGGGAGGCCCAGGAGAAGCCCCAGGAGTATAAGAATCTTCTCGTCCGGGTGGCGGGATACAGCGACTACTTCGTGGATCTCGACATCTACCATCAGGAAGAGATCATCGCCCGCACCACCCAGGAAGGGTTTTAGAAGGTTGTAGCTTGTAGTTCGAACCATCCTGGAAACGACCAACCACAACCCACACACCTCCATATTGTAGCGGCACCACAGAAGAAAGGGAGAGGAACCTCTGCTAAGAGGTACCTCTCCCTTTCTTGCCTGTCTTGAATGTCTTGAATTACATCTTTTGGAGAAGAGGCTCCACGATGGGCATATCCTTGTCTCCACGGCCCGAGAGGTTCACCAGAAGGATATCTTCGGGGTTCATGGTGGGCAGGGTCTTCAGGGCGTAGGCCAGGGCGTGGGAGCTTTCGATGGCGGGGATGATCCCCTCGGTGCGGCAGAGTCGGAAGAAGGCCTCCAGGGCTTCATCATCCGTTGCGGAGGTGTAGTGCACCCGCCCCACATCCTTGAGATGGGCGTGTTCCGGCCCTACCGAAGGATAGTCCAGCCCCGCCGCTATGGAGTAGACCAGGGCGGGCTCCCCCGAAGGATCCGTGAGAACATAACTCTTAAAACCGTGAAGTACCCCCGGAGCCCCTTCGCAGAGGGTGGCGGCGTGCTCTCCCGTGGCGATACCCCGTCCTGCGGGTTCCACCCCCACGATACGCACCTCCGTATCCTCAAGAAATCCCGAGAAGAGCCCGATGGCGTTGCTTCCCCCTCCCACACAGGCGGCGATGGTGTGGGGGAGTTTCCCCTCCCGCTCCAGAATCTGCTGCCGGGCCTCGGTGCCTATGATGCTCTGAAAATCCCGCACCATGGAGGGGTAGGGGTGGGGCCCCACGGCGGAGCCCAGGAGATAGAAGGCTTCGGTATTGAGCATCCAGGCCTCCAGGGCGGCATCCACCGCCTCTTTGAGAGAGCGCTGCCCCCGCTCCACCGATACCACATCCGCCCCAAGAGCCTTCATGCGGAGCACGTTCGGAGCCTGACGCTCCACATCCAGAGCCCCCATGTAGACGGTGCACTTCATCCCCATCAAGGCCGCCACGGTGGCGGAAGCTGTGCCGTGCATCCCCGCTCCGGTCTCTGCGATGAGTTCCGTCTTTCCCATGCGCTTTGCCAGAAGGGCCTGCCCGAGGGCGTTATTGATCTTGTGCGCTCCGGTATGGTTCAGATCCTCCCGCTTCAGAAAGAGCCGTCCCCCTCCAAGCTGCCGGGAGAGATTGCGGCACTCGGTGATCGCCGAGGGACGCCCCACGTACTCCTTGAGAAGCCCCAGATATTCCCGCTGGAATTCCGGATCCTGCCGGGCCTCCTGATAGGCCTGCTCCAGATTCTCAAGAAGCCCCTGAATCTCCTCGGGTACGTAGCTCCCGCCATAGACGCCAAAAAATCCCTTTGTAACCTCCGCTACGCTCGTGCTCATGCTCAGACTCATGCTCGTAGAACCTCCTCTAGAAAATGTCTTTCCCCGGGGGAAAAATTCCGGATGTTCCACACGCTCCGTGCAGAACATACAAAAAAGGCCGCTCCAGGAAATGTCATGGTTCCTGTCGCGGCCTTTGCAGTGCGTGTTCGGGTGGTACAGTTGCAGATGCAGCAGGCTATCGCGACGGACCTCGCCAGGCCCGCCACCAGAGGAGACTCTTGGAAAACACAGCATACGCAGACTTCGTTTCGTGCATCATAAAGATCTCCTCCTTGTTCAATAAATTGCCTGGCATTATAGAACCCTTTTCGGGGGTTGTCAACGAAAAAATGGTTTTTCGAGCAGATCTGTTTTCCTCAGGCCCCCTCGAACTTCGGCTCTACTTCTCCCTGGAAAGATTCCGCCCCGTTCGGGTCAGCTCTTCCAGTATCCGTTGCATCTCCCGGGGTTTATCTTCGTACCGGTACTTGGGGAAGGCCACGCTTAGAGCATGTTCCACCTTGCCCTGATGGTTCCGTATGGGCACGGCGTAGCAGATCATGCTGTCCGCGTACTCCTCGTTATCCCGGGCATATCCCTGGATGCGCACCTGCTCCAGCTCCTCAAGAAGCTTTTCCAGGGAGAGAATGGTATTCTTTCCGGTCTTCACAAAGGTGTAGTCCCGGAAGAGATCTCGTACCTGCTCCTCCGGGAGTGCCGCCAGGAGCACCTTGCCGAGGGCGGTGTTATAGGCACTTGTAGGAGTGCCCAGACTCGCATCCACCTTGATGGGGGATGTGGACTCCACCTTGTCGATGTGAAGTACCTCCCCCCTAAAGAGAATCCCCAGGTTGATATTCTCCCCGGTGATCTTCCCGAGCTTTTCCATCTCCCCATGAAAGAACTCCCCATGGCTCATCCGTTTGGCCACGTTGCTTCCCAGGGAGAAGAGTTTGTAGCTCAGCTCGCTCTTTCCGGTGTTTTTGTTTTCCACCACCCACCCCGCATGTTTCAAGGTGGAGATGATGCGGTGGACACTGCTTTTTCCCATGTCCAGGGAGTGGGCGATCTCCCGTATTCCCAAGGCTCCCTGACGATCCAGCTCTTCCATGATCTGGAGAGCCCGGAGTACGGATTGTATCAGTTCGGTATTGGCATCCATGGTAATCCCCCCATAGGGTGATGAAAGGTACGGGGGCTTCGGCGAAAAAATCTCTTTCCAAAAATTGTTCTTGCAAAAACCCCACCTCTTTATTATACTATAGCACATAGTCCCGCTTTTCGGGACTATGTCCCGCAAAAAGGGACACTTGGGGACGAGGAAATCTCGACCCATGGATGTTTTACGTCATGCGTCAACGCAGAAGGGGGTTTGTTTGGCATGAGCGAAGTTGTACCTGCCCGCAGTTGGGTTCAGATAGAGAGCACCGTGCTCTCCCCCGAAGAGAGATCACCTCATCTTCCCGAAGAGACCGCATCCTGTCCCCTGGTTTTGTGGGTGAAGGGTTTTTTGAAACACCCGGCTCTTCCGGGAGATATGGTGGAGATCGAAACCATCATCGGTCGAAGGCTCTCGGGAAAGCTCCTGGAGGTGAACCCTCCTTACGAGCATACCTTCGGGCGTCCCATTCCGGAGCTTCTGGAGGTGCGGGAGGATTTCCGCAGACTTTCCGGTAGGGGCGGTGCGGAGCAATGAAAGATATGACCTATGCGGGAGTGATGAGCCGGAAGAACGAGATCATGAAAAGGGCTCTCGGGATGGATTACGAAAAGTTCGAAGGCCCGGGGATCTCCTTCGACTACGAAAAAATGATGGAGCAGGCGGGGTATCCCATGGAGGAGGTCCGGCGTATTCAGCGATCCACCAACGTGGGAGATACCCCCCTGATGGAGTTGAAGAACCTTACCGCCGCAGTGAGAAAAATGGCGGAACCCGGCAAGGGGGCCCGGATTTTCATCAAGGATGAGGCCGCCAACCCTTCGGGAAGTTTCAAGGCCCGGCGAGCTTCCGTCTCCTGCTATTACGCGGAGAAGAAGGGCTATCAGGGGGTTGTCGCCGCCACCAGCGGAAACTACGGTGCCGCCGTGGCATCCCAGGCGAACATGCGAAATCTCAAGTGCATCATCGTCCAGGAAGTCTTTGACAGTGCCCGGGTGGGACAGCCGGAGATTCTGGAAAAGGGGAGAAAGTGCGAAGCCTACGGAGCGGAGGTGCTCCAGCTCACGGTAGGTCCCGAGCTCTTCTACGTCTTTCTCCGTACCCTGGAGGAGACGGGGTTCTTCAACGCCTCTCTCTATACCCCCTTTGGCATTGCCGGAGTGGAGACCCTGGGGTACGAGCTGGTGGAGCAGGTGCGGCAGCGCTGTGATCGGGATCCCGATGCGGTGGTGGTGACCAACGCCGGAGGAGGCAATCTTACCGGCACCGCCCGAGGGCTTCTCAAGGCGGGGGCGACAGATACCCGGGTTATCGGGGCCAGCGTGGACCTTCAGGGGCTTCACATGGCAAGCGACCGGGATTTTAACCGCAAATCCTTCACCACCGGCCACACCGGGTTCGGGGTGCCCTTCTGCACCTGGCCCGATCGGGCGGATGTTCCCCGAAACGCCGCAAGGCCCCTGCGCTATATGGATCGCTACGTCACCATCACCCAGGGAGAGGTTTTTTACATCACCGAGGCCCTGGCACAGATGGAGGGGCTTGAGCGGGGCCCTGCGGGAAACACCTCTCTCACAGCGGCCTTCGCCCTCGCCCGGGAGATGGGGGAGGATCAGGTGGTGGTGGTGCAGGAGACGGAATACACCGGAGCGGGAAAACACCTTACCGCTCAGCTTACTTTTGCCCGGGAGAGGGGAATCGACGTTCGCCGTGGGGATCCCCGGGATCAGGTTCCCGGAAGGAACATCATTCTTCCCTCGGATCCCTCCCGTATCGGGGTGCGGGATCTGGATATGGAACAGCTTCGAAAATCCTATCTCAAAAATTCTCTCAAGAAAAACGGGGTTGCCTCTTCGGATCTCAGCCGTGAGGAGCTGGATTTTCTCGCCCGGGAGATCCGAAAAGATTTCGGTTACGTTGTGGCAGTCCTGGAAGAGCTGGGGCTCTAGTTTTCTCATTTTTCAATAATGTAAAGGATGGTCTATATGAAAGAGAAAAGCAAAATTATTGTGGTGGGCCTTGGAGCCATGGGAAGCGGCATCGCCAAGCTCCTGCTTCAGAAGGATGCGGTGCGGGTGGTGGGAGCCGTGGCTTCCCGAAAGGAGAGACAGGGAAAAGATCTTGGGGAAGTCTTGGGGTTGCAGGGTCCTACGGGGGTTCCCGTCACCTCTCTGGAGGAGGCCCTTGCAAAGGAGGCGGATCTCGTTATTCAGTGCACCACCTCCTTCACCAAGGAGGCGGCTCCGGAGATCCTCAAGATGGTGGCCTCGGGAAAGAACGTTATCACTATAGCCGAGGAGATGTCCTATCCCCATGTAACGGAACCCGAGCTTACCGCTGCCATGGACAAGGCCGCCAGGGAGCGGGGGGTCACCATCCTAGGCACCGGGGTGAATCCCGGCTTCGTTCTCGACACCCTGGTGCTCACTCTCACGGGCTGCTGTGAGGATGTGCTTTCCCTCAAGGCTTCCCGGATCAACGATCTCTCCCCCTTCGGGCACGGGGTTATGAAAACCCAGGGTGTGGGAACCACCCCGGAGGAGTTCCGTAAGGGCCTTCAGGAGGGATACATCACCGGGCATATCGGATTCATCCAGTCTATCCACATGATTGCGGATGCCCTGGGGTGGGAGCTGGATGAGGTAGTCGAAACCCGGGAGCCCATTATCTCCAAGGTGGTGCGAGAAACCCCTCACGTCTCGGTGAAGCCCGGCATGGTGGCGGGGTGCACCCATACAGCCCGGGGAATATGCGGGGGGGAGGCGGTGATTATCCTGGAACACCCCCAGCAGATCCATCCTCATCTCGAAGGAGTGGAGACCGGGGATTACATCGAAATCCGGGGGAGCTCCTCGTCGGTAAACATGGCCATCAAGCCCGAAATTCCCGGAGGCATCGGCACCATTTCCATGGCGGTGAACATGATTCCCCAGGTGCTTCAGGCTCCTCCGGGGCTGGTGAGCATGCTGGATCTCCCCTTTCCGAGGGTCTTCGGAACATCGAAAAAGTAACACCTGGAAGATCCGGGGAATCCGGGCTTATTCAGAGCCCGGAATTTCCCAGAGCCGGAGCGGTGTCACCGTCGCCCCGAAGAAGAAAGCAAACGAGGTGTTTTGCATGGATACTCCCATGTCCTTTGTAAGCCGAGAAGAGCTGCTGGAAATTGTATCCGACTTGATCCGGATCGAAAGCCATAAATTTGCCGAAGGAGAGGAACGGGAAGTAGCTCTCCACATTCAAAAAATTCTCGAAAAAGAGGGGATTCACAACGACCTGGTGGAGGTGGAGGAGGGGCGCTGCAACATTTACGGCTATCTCCCCGGAGAAGAGGAGGAGCACTACCTCATGTTCAACGGCCACACCGATACGGTGCCCCCCTTTGACATGACTATTCCTCCCTTCGATCCCGCTATTCGGGAGGGGTTTCTCTACGGCCGGGGCTCCGCGGATATGAAGAGCGCCGTGGGAGCCATGCTGGCAGTGATGATAGGTCTCAAACGGGGGGGCTTTTCTCTCCGGAAGGGGCTTGTCTTTGCGGGGGTCATCGACGAAGAGAAGAGCTGTAAAGGGACGGAACACATCGTGCGGCACGGCCCGATTCCCAAGGTGGCGGTTATCGGGGAACCCACGGATCTCTACGTGAGCATTGCCCAGAAGGGGATGGAGTGGATCGAAGTTTCCTTTACCGGGAAGGCCGCTCACGGAAGCCGTCCCAAGGAAGGGATCAACGCCATCTACCTCGCTTCGGAGTGTATCCGGCTGATCCGGGAGGAGCTGGAGCCCGCTCTGGAGAAGCGGGTGCATCCCCTGGTGGGGGCTCCCACCATCAACGTGGGGGTTATCCAGGGTGGGGACGATCCGAACATCGTGGCGGATAAGTGCGTGATTCGGATCGACCGCCGCTGGACTCCGGATGAGACCATCGAAAGCATTACGGAAGAGGTGGAGAAGCTCGCCGCCCGGGTTACCAAAAACAACTCCCTGGGGAGCTACTCCCTCCGGGGAATGCGGGAGCATACCGCGGCACTGCTGAACAAGCCCTTTATTATCGAGGCGGATCATCCTCTGGTTCTCAAGGCCTCGAAGGAAGTGGAGCGGGTGGTGGGAGAGAAGAGGGAGCCCCGGGGATTTCCTGCATGGAGCGATGCGGGGCAGTTGGCGAATGAAAAGGGGGTGGATTGTATCGTCCTCGGGCCGGGAAGCATCGAAAAGGCCCATTCCAACGATGAATATGTGCCGGTGGAGGAAGTGGTGCAGGCCTACCAGATCTATTTCAATCTGGCTCTGGATATGTGCGAGGGAAGGAAGTGTTCGAAATCATGTTAAAGAAAATGAAAGTGCCCCATACGTATTTTCTGCTGTTCATCATCATCGTCATCGTAGCCCTGGGAACCTATGTCATTCCCGCAGGGGAGTTTGCCCGGGAGGTTAACGAGGCCACCGGAAGAACCGTGGTGGTTCCCGGAACCTATACCCATGTGGACCCCACCCCGGTATCCTTTTTCCAAACCATCAAGGCCATTCCCCAGGGGATGAACCAGGCGGCCCAGATCATCTTCTTCGTCTTCATCATCTCCGGGGCCTTCGGTATCATCCAGGCCACCGGAACCATCAGTGCGGGGATCGCCTCCACGGTGAAGAAGTTCGGCTCCAAGGGGAAGCTCATTATTCCGGTGCTCATCTTCGTCTTCTCCCTGGCGGGGGCCATTCTCGGCACCGCCGAGGAGGCGCTCCCCTTCTATCCCATCGTGATCTCCCTCTGTCTTGCCCTGGGATTCGACTCCATCACAGGCACCGCCATCGTTCTTCTGGGAGCCGGGGCTGGCTTTGCGGGCGCCTTCCTGAATCCCTTCACCATCGGTATCGCCCAGGGCGTGGCGGGGCTTCCCCTCTTTTCGGGCATCACCCTCCGGCTGGTGGGGTACGTGCTCATGCTGGGGGTCACCATTATCTACATCCTCCGGTACGCCACGAAAATCCAGAAGAACCCCGAGGCAAGTCTCATGTACCATGCGGATCAAAACTCCGATCACGCTCTGGATCACGATGAGATGCCCGAGTTTACCGGAAAACACAAGATCATCCTCGCCATCCTGGTGGGGGGACTGGGCATCCTCGTCTACGGCGTGGTGAAGCTCGGCTTCTACATCGACGAACTCTCCACCATGTTCCTCATCATAGGTATCATCTCGGGAGTGGTGGCGGGTTTTTCCGGGGGAAAGATTGCGGAGGAGTTTATCAAAGGGGCTCGGGAGCTGGTGTACGGGGCTCTGGTGATCGGTCTTGCCCGGGCAATCCTGGTGGTTATGACGGAGGGACAGATCGTGGATACGGTTATACACGGCCTGGCCTCCACGGTGGAATCCATGCCTCCCGCCATCAGCGGGGTGGGGATGTTCGTGGTGCAGACCGCCCTGAATGTGCTCATCCCCTCCGGAAGCGGTCAGGCCGCGGCCACCATGCCTATCATGGCTCCTCTGGCGGATGTGGTGGGAGTAACCCGGCAGACCGCAGTGCTGGCCTTCCAGTTCGGAGACGGTATTACCAACGTCATAAGCCCCACCTCGGGGTACTTCATGGCGGCTCTGGCTATCGGAAAGATCCCCTGGGACAAGTGGGTGCGCTTTTTCTTTCCCCTCTTCCTCATCTGGAACCTTATCGCCATCGGCATGGTGGTGACGGCGGTGGCCATTAATTACGGGCCTTTCTAGCGGTCGAGAGGATCCCCGGGGTTTCTCAGAATATTCCCGATATGAAAAACACCTTTGCAGGCCCTCCGAAGAATCACCGGGGGGCCTGCAACTGTGAGGGCCTCGGTTTTTCCTGCCCCGTCAAACCCCATATGGTACTCCTTGGGAAAGTATGTTATTCTCTCAAGACTAAGATTTTTCCCCTGGAATATGAGGAGACCCCTTCGCTTTTCCCCATGTCCGGTGATGGAAAAGACGGGAAGGATGATACTGGAAATGTTTTGTGGAATACGTAAAAAAAGCGGGAGATTTTTTCTTTTATGCTTCTCGGTGTGCTTGCTTTGCCTTATCGCTCTTCCGGGAAACGCCTCGGAGATAAATCCCCTGAGCCCTGCGGATACCTCTAGTCCTCGGGCCACTTTTGAATCCTTTCAGGAAAATGCCCGGCTTTCCTGGGAGTATTTTTCCCGAGCTTCGGAGCTCATGGATCAGGGCAGCAAATGGGACTATTCGCCTGAGGTGAAGGATCTGTGGGAACGGGGAACCTTTTATTTTCGCCGGGCCACCCAGTGTATTGATAACTCCGAGATTCCCCAGGCCTATCGTCATGATGCAACGGTGGAGGCGGTGATTTTTCTCAAGGGCATTTTGGATCGCCTCTCCCTGCCAGAGCCCGAAGAAATTCCCGGGAGCGAGGAGATTGCTTCCTCCAAGGAGCCTCTTAAACGATGGAGCGTTCCTGGCACGGAGATCACTCTCAAGAGAGTTCTTACTGGAGAAAGAGAGGGGCATTATCTCTTCTCTCCCAAAACGGTGGAAGAGCTGGAAGAAAACTACCGTAGCGTTGCTCACCTTCCTCATAAAAAAGGAATAAAGCCGGGGTTTTACAACTGGTATATCCTCACCCCGGGGCATCTTGTGCCTCCCCGGTGGCTTCTCACGGTTATTCCGGTGGCCCGGATGCCTCAGTGGCTTCTTGTGGAGTATCGGGGACAGGCGGTTTGGCAATGGGCTGGCTTACTGCTGGTTATGATACTTCTTTTTTCCGCCATCTTTTGGCTTTATGTGGTCTTCCGGAGAAACATGCGAGGAAAAACGAGTTCCCTGAAGATTCAGGGGATACGGGTTTTTGGCAATCTTTTCATCGTTGTTCTTGTGGGGATGGCTCGGCTTGTGGTGGATGACGTAATAAATATTACAGGGAATGCTTTGTACATGGTCCAGGGCCTCTTGATGGGAATGCGGTTCCTCTTTTTGTCATGGGGAGTTTTCCATGGTTGTAATTTTGTGGCAGAACTGCTTCTTTTCTCGCCTCGCATTGATGCCCGTGGGGTGGATGCCAGTATGGTGCGAACCATGGGGAATCTTACAGGGATTTTTGCTTCGGTTTCCCTTCTATTCTACGGTCTTTCCTCCCTGGGGGTTTCGATTCTTCCGATTGTTACCGGGTTGGGGGTGGCAGGGCTTGCCATATCTCTGGCGGCGAAACCCACGGTGGAGAACGTTCTCGGAGGGTTGGTGCTCTTTACGGACCGTCCCGTTCGGGTGGGGGATTTTTGCCGTTTTGGCAACACTTCGGGAACCGTGGTGGAGATCGGTCTCCGCTCTACCCGTATCCAGGGGTTAGACCGGACGGTTACCACCATTCCTAATGCGGACTTTGTGCAGATGCCTCTGGTGAACGTGAGCCGCCGGGATCGCACCCTTTTGAACACTGCTTTGGAATTGCGGTACGAAACCAGCATGGATCAGCTTCGCTGGGTTCTCACCCGGGTACGGGAGATGCTTTATGCCCACCCTGAGGTGGCGGATTCTCCTGCTCCTCGGGTGCGCTTCACGGGTTTTGGGGATTTTTCCCTCAACATTGCTCTCCGGGCCTATGTGAACACCAATAATTATGATAAGTTCCTCGGGGTTCAGGAGGACATTTTCTTTCGTATTGCGGACATCGTGAAGGAGTCCGGAGCGAGTTTTGCCCTCCCCTCCCATACGAGCTATATCACTCGGGACGATGGGCCGGATGCCGAGAGGCGGAAGGAGATCGAATCCGAGGTGGAGCGCTGGCGGCATGAAAAAGAACTTCCCTTTCCGGATTTCCCGAAAGACCGGATAAAGGGACTTCGGAAAACCCTGTCCTATCCTCCGGAAGGCTCCTCTGGAGGAGATTCTCCGAAAAACTAAAAACAAAGACCACATGACAGAAGAGTTTTTCTCCTTTTTCTTAAGCCTCCGCGGGCCTTTCGGGCCTGGCGGGGGCTTTTCTTTCTGGTACAATACGGGAACGCAGTGTCTTTTCATTTTTTGAATATGCGAACATGAAGGAGGGAAATGCAAATGATGGTGCTTTATGTGCTTTTAGGCGTGGCAGCGGTGGTGGTTCTCTGGGGGATCGGGATCTACAACAAACTCATCAAGATGGACAACCTCAAGAACGAAGCCTGGAGCGGTATGGATGTGCAGCTGAAGCGGCGTTTCGATCTGGTGCCCAATCTGGTGGAGACCGTGAAGGGGTATGCTACCCACGAAAAAGAGGTTTTTCTGAAGATCACCGAGGCCCGTTCTTCCATTGGCCAGGCTACTTCGGTAGAAGATCGGGTGGCGTCGGAGAATATGCTTTCCGGGGCTCTGAAAACCCTCTTTGCGGTGGCGGAGAACTATCCGGATCTCAAGGCGAACGAGAACTTTCTCCACCTCCAGCAGGAATTAAGCTCTCTGGAGAACGATATTCAGATGTCCCGGCGGTACTACAACGGGGCGGCCCGGGATTACAACATCGCCATCGCCACCTTCCCCGCAGTGTTGGTGGCCCGGCAGTTCGACTATCAAAAGGCGGCCTACTTCGAGGCGGAGGAAGAAGAGCGAAGCAATCCCAAGGTTGCCTTCTAGGGTTTCCGGGGGCGCGCAGATGAGACGTTTAAGGCTGTTATGGGTTCTTGGGGTGCTTCTTCTTCTCCCTCTCGCCGCAGGAGCCCAGGAGCGGATTCTTCTCTTCTCCTCCCATGCCGCGGTGCGGGAGGATTCTTCCCTCTTGGTGCGGGAGGATATTCGTGTGAATGTGGAGGGGCAGCAGATCCGGCGGGGGATTTATCGAGATTTTCCCACCATCTACCGGAGTGCCTCCGGGGGGTCTGTACGGGTGGGCTTTTCCGTAAAGGGGGCTCTGCTGGACGGCAAAAAGGTGCCCTACAAAACAGAATCTCTCTCCAACGGAGTGCGGGTCTATCTGGGGGATCCCGATGGTATGGCCCCCCGAGGGGAGCATACCTACACATTGGAGTACCTCACCACGGGGCAGGTGGGGTTCTTCGATCGCCACGACGAACTTTATTGGAACGTTACAGGCAACGGGTGGGATTTTGCCATTGAAAGGGCTCAGTTCTCCCTCTCCCTTCCCGGAGAGGCTCCCTTTACCTCGGTGGAGTTTTACACGGGATATCAGGGGGAGAAAGGGCAGCGTGCCCGGATCCTTCCGGGGGATGTGGTGGAGACCACAGCATCTCTCGCCCCCCGGCAGGGACTCACGGTGGTCTACACCTGGCCCAAGGGGATCGTGACGCCTCCCCCCATTCCTTGGCGGGTGCGGTTTGTGGAGAAGTACGCCTTTCTCCTGCTGCTTGGGGCTCCTCTTGCTCTTCTGCTGGTCTATACCCTTCTCTGGCTTCGGTGGGGAAAGGATCCCCCCATGCCTGGGGTGATACCTCTCTTCGCTCCTCCGGGAGGAAAGAGCCCGGGATTTTTGCGTTATATCCGAAGAATGGGGATGGATAAAAGCTGCTTTGCCGCAGAGATTCTGAACCTTGCGGTGAAGGGGCATCTGGTGATTCGAGAGATGACCCCCGAGGAGTTCCTGGAGTATCAGGGGGTGGGTTCCGGCCTTCTCGGAGGGCTTGCCTCCCTCTCTGCGCGCTTTCTGGGAAAGACCTACCTTCTTCAAAAACGACAGGCCCCCGCATCTCCCTCCTGGGAGGATCAAGCTCTTCTGGGGGCCCTTTTCCCCTCGGGGAAAAATGACCTTCTCCTGCGTCAGGAAAATCATGAAATTCTGGAGAAGGCTCGGGAGAAGCTGGAGAAACGCTATAGGGATAACGGAAAGGATCTCTTCTCGAAAAACACCCTTCTCTGGATCTTGGGGCTTCTGGTTCCCATCCCCTTCTGGCTTCTCATCGCCTGGGGGCAGAAGGAAGATCTGGCGGTGCTGGCGGTGGTGCTTTCGGTGGCCTTCACCCTGGTGGGTTTTCTGCTCTTCAAATCCTTGCTTCGCCTCAAGGGGGAGGAGAGCTTTTTCAAAAAGTTATTCAAGAGCGTGCTCCCCGCCCTGTTAGGGTTTCTCTTTCTCGGGGGGCTTTTCCTCGTCTTCGATGCAGAGCTTCTCATGGTTCCCTTCACCTCTCTGCTGGTGGCCGCAGGGGCGGTGCTTTTCCGGGAGCTTATGACCATTCGCAGCCCCAAGGGAAATGAGGTCCTTGCGGAGGCGGAGGGGTTGGTGATGTACATGCATACCGCAGAACGGCACCGGCTGGAGCGGTTCAACCCCCCGGAAGAGACTCCGGAAGTCTTTGAGGCTCTGCTTCCCTACGCCTTTGCCCTGGATGTGGTGCATACCTGGGCGAACCGCTTCGAAAAGGTGCTTGCGGAAAGAGGCTACGAGCCCACCTGGTATCAGGGGGCGAATCTCGCGGCCTTCTATACCGGATCGGGGATCACCTCGGTGACCTCCGCAGTTTCCAGCTCCATCGCCTCGGCTTCCACTGCTCCGGGCTCCAGCTCGGGCTCCGGCGGCGGAGGATCCTCCGGCGGCGGCGGTGGCGGCGGCGGCGGCGGTGGTTGGTAAAAAGAGTGGATTTTACATGTAGTTGGTATTTTTGGGCATCACCACAAGGGGTTTCGGAGATTTTCTCCGAGCCCCTTTTTTGATTGTTTTCCCCAAATTTTCGCTGTATCCGCTAGAATGGGAGATACATGATGGAAAAGACGAAAGGAGATTCTCATGGGGGTTACGCTGCATTCCTATGTACGGGTAGAGGAGATATGGAGGGATCCCGTCTTTCGTTCTCTTCGGGAGAGGGAGGCTCTTTTTCTGGTTCCTTCGGGGAAGGAGCGCCCCTATCTCGGAGAAGAGCTTCGGGGGGAGGCCCTTTTGGGATCCTCCCGTGCCATCCTTACCTGGAGCGGGTTGGTGCGCTTTCTGGCGGAGCGGCTGGAGGAGGGGGGGCTTCGGGTTGCTCTGCGCCGGCAGATCGACCCTCCTGATCACTGGATCATCCTCCGGCATCTCTGGAGCCGTCTCTGTGCCCAGGTCCCTGAGGGAGCCCTTCCCCGGGGGATGCAACACCCCTCCTTCGTGCGGATCTGCGGGGGGATCCTTCGGGAGATGCTCCGGGAGGATGTCACCTTTGCCCATCTCCGATCCCTCTGGGGATGTCCCTGCGTTCCGGGAGAACTCTGTACCCGGAAGGATCCCCAAAGCTGGTTCTGCTGGCTTCTCGGAGCCTACGAGAGCTATCTGAAGGAGCACCGTCTGGCGGATAGCGCCCAGGTGGCCTCCCTGGGGGGGGATCTTCTGCAGCGTTCCGGAGCTCGGGAGATTCTCGCCCCTCTCTTTCGTAAAAACCCCCTGGTGCTGGTGGGGTTCCTCTCCTTCGCCTCGGGGCAGCTTCGGCTGGTGCGGCAGCTTATCGCCCTGGGGGGAGAGGTGCACCTCTGGGTTCCCTCGGCGGGGCTCTCCCCCTGGAACCCCCAAACCCGGCAGGGATTTTACTCTGCGGAGGATCAGCTGGGGGTCTCCTCGGTTTCCCCCTCTCTCCCCTCCCTGCCGGGAAGGCTCTACCGCCTTTCCGGGGGTGATGCCGGGATGACTGCAGAGCTTCTCGCCCGGGAGATTGCCCTCTGGTCTCTCCAAAAGGGACACTTCGGAGAGGGGGAGATCTCCTTTCCCTCCTGGGAGAAGATCGCCCTGGTGGCTCCGGGGGAGGAAATCCCCTCTCTGGAAGAGGCCCTTCGGAAGTACCGCCTTCCCTACAACCTCATGGACCCCCTTCCTCTGGGAAAGACTCCCCTCTGGGGGATCTTCCGGCGCATGCTCTCCCTGGCTCTGGCGGATTGGCCCGGGGAGGATACCTCCAGGCTTCTGGGGCATGCCTTCTTCGGAGGCAAGGCTTTCCCCCTCTCCCGAGGCTTGCAGCAGCTTCCCCGAGGGGAGAGGGGGTGGAGTGAGTTTTTCGCAGATCTGGGAGATCCGGGGCTGGAAAAGCTCTGGAAGGGGATGGCCTCCTATGGCACGTTCCTTCTTCGGGGAGCTTCCCCGGAGGCAATTCTTGAAAAGACCCGGGATTTTTTTGCGGGAACCCTGAAAATCTCTCAAAAGGGGCATGAAGGGGCGGAGGATGCGGAGGATCTCGATTTTCTCGTACGCACCACCTCGGGAATTCTCCAAGAGCTGGAGCGAAAGCTTCTCTTTTATCGGGAGCTTGTGCCCGACGTGGGAGAGGCTGCCCAGGAGAGCCTCAAGGGAGGGGAGGCGGTGAGCTTTCTGGAGATCTGGGCGGAGGAGACCTCCCTGCTTCCCCCTCCGGCTCTGCAGAAGAGTATGCTCCTCTTTCGGGATTCTCCTCCCATTCTCTTCGAATGTGACTATCTCTGTTGGTTTGGGGTGACTCCCTCCCGATGGCCCGGCCCCTCCGGGGAGGCCCCCTTTCTCTCGGATCAGGAGCGGGCCTCTCTGGAGGTTCTGGAGAATTCCGAACTTCCCCGGGCGCATCTTCCTCTCTCCTCGGAGCGCCGAACCGCCCGGCACGCCCTCTTCCGGCGTATTCTCGCCACCGCCTCTCGGGGGGTACTCTGCTGCGCTCCTCTGCAGGATTCCCGGGGGCGTCCTCTGGGGGAATCCCCCTTTCTCGCCGCCTCGGTAGCCGGGGGGGCTCCCTGGATGGAGGAGCCTCTTCCCCCTCTGCAACGTTCTCTGGGGGATCTTCTTCCCCTCTCTTCGGAGTGGCACTTCCCGGAGGTGGAAATTCCCGGGGATCTTCCCGGAGGAGAGCGGGAGCTCCCCCTCCGGCGTTTTCATAATCCTCCGGAAGAGAAGGGACGCATCTCCCGGATGGATGCCTTTAAGGACTGTCCCTTTCGGTACCATGCGGAAGGGTTCCTGGAGGCTCCGGCGGGGGTCTTCGAGTACGATCCCCGAAAGGCGGGGAACCTGGTGCATGCCCTCTGGGAAGAGCTCTTTACCCAATGGGGGGAGGCGTGCCCGGAGGAGCGCTTTATCCGAATCTGGGAGCCCCTGGTGAAGCGGATCTATCCCGAGCTTTTGGGTCCTCTCCGGCGGCAGGAGGCCCTGCTTCGGTATCAGGCCTACCGGGGGGTTCGGGTGCTGGAGGAGGCGGAGGAGCGTTTGGGAGATCTTCTGGCCCGCCGGGAGGTGGAGCGAGATGTGGCCTTTCAGGAGCCCACCTGGAAGATCCCCTTCTGCGGCCGGGTGGATCGGCTGGACTTTCTGGAAGGGGGTGGGGTGGTGCTGGTGGATTACAAGCTCGGCAAGGCAGACCGGTACAGGCATTCCCTTCAGCTTGGAGCCTACGCTCTGGCCCTTCAGGAGGAAGGGGTTCCCCTCAAGGGATGGCTCTATTTCGGTCTTCGGGACTGCAAAATGGTTCTCTGGGGAGATGCGGAGGTGGGGGATCTCTATCTGGGGCCTCCCAAGAGAGGGAGCCGGAAGCTTCCCTCCCCGGAGGAGCAGATGGAGGAGGTGCGCATGGTTCTGGATGCCTGGGGAAAATCCCTCACCCAGGGAACCTATCCCCCCATCTATCGTAGCAAGAGCTGTTCTTCCTGCCCTTACCGAACCCTCTGCCGCCGGGAAGAGGTGTATTGGAAGGACCATAACGAGGACGATAACGAGGAGCAGGATAATGATTCTCAAGAGTGAGCATGAAATCATGATTTTTTTATTTTCCACTTTCCCCCTTCCTGCTTTTCACGGGCTTTTCCCGCGAGGAGGGTTTCTCTCATGACTGATGCCCAGGCGCTGTTCTTTCTGGATCGTGAAAAGGCTCGCCCCCCCCAGAGGCAGGCGGTTACCGCCCGGGAATCTCTTGTGGTGGTGAGCGCCGGAGCGGGGACCGGCAAAACCCGCACGCTGGCGTGGCGTTTCGCCTGGCTTGTGGCCACTGCCCAGGCAGAATTTTCCGAAATTCTCACCCTCACCTTTACGGAAAAGGCTGCCTTGGAGATGCGCCAGCGCATCGGAGCCACTTTGAAGGAGTGGGGAGAGCATTGCCCCGAGGATGCTCCCCAGGCGAAAAAACGCCTTCTGGAGGGGGCTTCCCGCATCGAGGAGGCCCGGATCACCACCATCCACAGCTATGCCTCCTCCCTGGTGCGGGAGGCGGGGTTCTATTTGGATATTCCCCCCGGGGGGCGGATACTCTCCCCTCCCGAGGAGAGCGCCTTCTGGAACGCCTTTACCCGGGCTCTGGACTTTCTTGATGCAGCATGGTTTCGTCCCTTTTTCCCTACCGGTGGGGTTTCCGGGGAGCTTCTTGCCATTCTGCAGGATCCCCGGGGGGTGGAGGTGCTGAACCACTTCCGCCCCCCGGAAGTTTCGTTGTGGTGCAAGGCTCTGGGGGATCTCTGGAAAAGCCGGGGCAAGACGGTGGAGGGTCTTGAGGAGCTCATGCTCTCCCCGGAAAGAGCCTGGGAGGATCCTCTCTACCGGGATTTCGAGGCCCGAGCTTTTGAGAGATGGCGTAAGGAAGGGGCGACCATCCTTGACCTTCTGAATGATCTGGGGCCTCTGGAGGCAAAGAACAACACCGCCGCAAAGCTGCGAAACTTTCGGGAAGCCTGGCCCGCAGTGCCGGAGGATGATACGGTGGCCTCCTTTTTTCTGGCCCTTCTGGAGCTCTTTTCGGGAAATGCAGGAAACGAAAAGAACTGGAAGGCCTTTTCCGCCGCCTTTCAGGAGAAGTTCGGAGAATCCCCCGTGGAGTGGCGAGATTCCCGGGGGAAGGAGGACAAGGTTCTGGGGGAGCTCTCCTGCGACCCTGCCCGAAAGAGCTCCGATGGGGAGCTTCGGGGAATCCTTCTTCGGTTCGGCCTTCTGGGGTGGCTCTGCTGGGAGGTTTACCGGAGTCGGGAGGGGCTTTTCACCTTCGATGACCTCATTGCCTGGGCTCGCCGGGCGGTGGAGCTGCACCCCTCGGGGGGGATGGGTTTCCGGGCTGTGCTGGTGGATGAATTTCAGGATACGGACCCTCTTCAGGACGCCCTCATCTCTCGTATTTTGAAAAAAAACCGGGAGGATCATCCGGTGAGCCTCTTTCTGGTGGGGGATGTGAAACAGTCCATCTACCGCTTCCGCCATGCGGATCCCCAGATCTTCGCCTCCTATGTGAAAAAGGCTCGTGAGGGGGGCGCTTCTGGGCGGTACATCCAGCTTGATGAAAGCTTCCGAAGCCGGGAGGCTCTGCTGAATCATGTCAACGGCTTTTTCGGTACCCTCTGGAAGGATGGACTGGGGGAGACGCTCTCTCTCCCCTACGAAAAGCTTCGGGCCCCCAAAGATTCTCAAGGGGCGTATCTTCTGGAAGAACGGGAGAAGGCCCCGAAACTTCCCCCGGTGACCCATCTTTTCGAGGAAGGAGCCCTGGGAGAGACGGGTAAACTTCTTTCCGTGGAGGAGCGGCGGCGCATCCTGGCCCGGCGGTTGGGGGAGCTCTTTCTCTCCTTCCGGGGAACCTTGATCTGGGATAAGGAGCAGAGCTGTTCCCGCCCCTGTACCTTCCGGGATATGGCGGTGCTCCTTCCGAGCCGTACCGGATATGTGCCCCTGGAGACGGCTTTGGGAGAGCTGGATATTCCCGTGCGGCTGGAAAAGAGTCAGGAATACTTCTCCCGGGGGGAGATTCTGGATGCGGTGGCCTGGCTCAACGCTCTGGCAGACCCGGAAAATAATCTTGCCCTGGCTGGTTTCCTCTCCTCCCCCTTCTCGCCTCTTTCGCTGGAGCAGGTGCGGCATCTTCTGGAGTGCCTGCGTTTCGAGAAAGATATCTCCCTCGCTGCTCTCCTGGAGCGGGAGCACCCCCAGGTGGCCCGTTGGATGGATCTGGAGCGAAGGCGGGCCTTCTTCGAGGGGCCCCGGAAAGCCCTTGTGAACCTTTTGAATTTTCCCGGGGGGCTTCGCAAGCTCTCCCCCTACCTGCGCAAGCGGGGAGCGGTGAATCTGCGTCTTGGAGCGGAGCTGGCGGGGGAGTACGAAAAGGCCTTCGGCCCGGATCTTCTGGGATGCGCCGCCTGGCTGGAGCAGAGCACCGCAGGAAAGCCCACCCGGCAGGAGGAGGCCCAGCCCTGGGGAGATGAGGAGGATGCGGTGCGTATCATGACCATCCACGCCTCCAAGGGGCTGGAATTTCCCGTGGTGGCCCTCTTCGGGTTGGAGCAGAGCATTTGGGGGAATCGTTCGAACCCTCTTGAGGCGAATCTCCTCTTCGGAGCCTCCCCCAGCAGCTATCCCGATCCCTGGGAGGAGGAGGAAAAGCCCCCCTCCCGAACCGTGGCGGCCCGGTTGGAGGCCCGGGCCACCGAGGAAGAGCGCCAGCGCCTCTTCTACGTGGGAATCACCCGGGCTCAGGATGCCCTCGTCTTTTGCGGAGTTCCCTCAAAAATTGGGGAAGCTGGAGAGCTTGGATTTCCCTCCTCAAGCTATCTCGCCTGGTATATCCACTGGGCCTTTCCCGAGGGGGTCTTTGGGGAGAGTCCCTCCTCGGAGGAGGACCAACATTCCGCAGATTCTCCGGAAAAGCCCTCTCCCGGAGAAGAGCTTTCCCCTCTTCCCTTCAAAGAAGAGGGAAGGGCTCTGGCCATGGGGAAGGCTCTGGATCTTCCCACTCGGAAGCAGAAGGGGCTGGCCCAACTGAGCGCCACCTCCTACGCCTTGCTTCGCTACTGCCCCCGGGCATGGCGGATACGCTACCGCCAGGGGGGAGAACTCTTCTGGAATGTGCTGGGGGATTTCTCCGCCGAGCCCGGAGGGGCGGATCTCGGGAGCCTGGTGCACTGGGTGCTTAAGGGGTGGAATTTCCAGGCCGGGGATCTGGATCGTCTCCTGGCCCCGGAGGGGAAAGAGGGTCTTCCTCCGGGGCTCCCTCTGGAATACCGCCGGATCTATCGAGACGAAGCAGCTCGGGAGAGGGCCCGGAAGTGGCTTCTTGCTCTGGAAGGCTCCCGGACGGGGGAGGATCTGCGCCGTCTCGCCCGGGAGGGGAAGCTCCGCCGGGAATCCTCCTTCCGGATAGATCTTCCTCAAGGCCCCCGGATCACCGGAACCCTGGATGCCTGGGCCCCGGAGGAAGGCGTTCTTCGCATCTGGGACTACAAGACCGGGCAGTTCGGAGGGGTTCCTCCGGAGATATACGAAGAACAGCTTCGTTTCTATGCCTGGGGCATGCATCGGATCTATCCGGAACATGCCCTCTCGCTGAAGCTCCTTATGCTCTCCTCGGAGGAGGAGCACTCTGTCTCTCTTCCCCCCTCCTGGGAGGAGATGGAGAGATCCCTTATAGAGGCCGCCCGGCAGGGGGAGGAAGGCCCCTTCGGGGGAATTTCGGAAAAATGCTCCTCCTGCCCCTGGCGGCAAGGGCTCTGCGGGGCGAGTGATTAGTTACTTGGGGAACCTCCGGAAGAATTCGGAGAAAGCCTCTGCAAAAAGGCATCAATCCTTTTATAATACTCCTCCCCCGCCACGTAAAGAAGATTGTTATGCCCCGCCCCTCTTACCCAGTAGTATTCCTTGGGAACCCTGGCGGCCTCGAAAAGCTTCTTTCCCTGCCACCAGGGGACTACTCCGTCCCGGGTGCCGTGGATCACCAGAAGGGGGGAGGAGAGATGCGGGATATTTTTTAGGTTCGGCAGGGGATCCCGAGGATGAAGCCGAATCTGGGTAAGTGCCCGGAAGACCGAGAGAAAGGCCCCTTCCAAAATGACCCCTCCCGGAGCATATTCTCGGGCGAGAGAGAGGGCTGGCCCCGTGCCGATGGAGCGCCCGTAGGGGATAATTTGGGAGGGTGCAAGCCCCTCCTTTTCCACCAGATAGTTCCAGGCGGTGCGGGCATCCTCACAGATATTCTCCGTGGTGGGGCGTCCCTGGCTGAGGCCGTATCCCCGGTAATCCAGGGCGTAGACCCCATACCCCCGGGCGGCAAGATTCTCGAAGAGAAAGCGCAGATATCCCGTATCCTCGGCGTTGCCGTGAAAGTAGAGGATCGAAGGAGCCTTAGGGTTTTTTGGGGGATGGGCGTAGAGCGCCAGTTCGGTGCCGTCCCGGGCGGTAAGGGTTCGGACATATGCGTCCTTTTCGTAGGAAGCTGCGGGGGGGTGAAAGATAAGGGTATCCCGAAGGAGAAATCCCCCCACCAGAAAGGTGGCATAGAGCCCTCCTGCGAGAACCCCGAGAAAAGAGAGAATGCGCAGTATCACAACAATAGACCTCCTTACAAGCCAGTGATCGGCCTCTCACGGCACATATTTATACCCTCTGCCGTACATGGTGAGAATATGTTTCGGATGGGCGGGATCCTCTTCGATCTTCTTCCGGAGCCGCAGAATGTGCTGATCCACCGTGCGGGTGGTAATCTCTTCCGAGACCCCCCAGAGCAGATCCAGCATATCCCCCCGATCCACCACCTTTCCCGGGTGTTCTCCCAGAAGCCGCAGAATGGCGATCTCCTTCTCCGTGAGGGAGAAGGTGCTCTCCCCTCGAACTCCCTCCATGGCTCCCGCATCAATACGGCACTCTCCGAAGAGAAAAACCTCTTCCTCCGGAAGATCCTCCTCGCTCTTGCGAAGCTGCACCTCCTCCATGGCCCGGCGGCGGCGCAGGGCGGAGCGTATCCGGGCAAGGAGTTCCCGGGTGCCGAAGGGCTTTACCATGTAGTCGTCCGCCCCCAGCTCCAGCCCCAGTACCTTGTCCACCTCCTCTCCCTTGGCGGTGAGGATCAGCAGGGGGAGGAGGGGGTGGGTTTTGCGGATCTCCCGGCAGAGATCGTAGCCGCTCATGCGGGGCATCATGATATCCAGCAGCGCCATGTCGGGAATTTCTTTACGGAAAAGCTCCAGTCCCTTCAGGCCGTCTCGGGCGATGGTGATTCGGTATCCCTCTCCCTCCAGAAGATCCTCCAGGGCGAGAAGAATGGAGGGGTCGTCTTCCACCACAAGAATATGTTCGTTCATCTACAGAGCCTCCTCTCGGGAACTACCTTCTCTCTCTCGTTCGGGGGAGCACAAGCCGAAAGATGCTTCCTCCCCCCTCTCGGGGAAGCACCACAAGATCCCCCCCATGATCCAGGGCGATGTTTCGGGAGATGGAAAGCCCCAGCCCCGCTCCCTGAGCCCGGGAGGTGAGAGAGTCGTCCACCCGGTAGAACTCCCGGAAAATCCGCTCTCTCTCCTTTGGAGCAATGCCGATCCCCCGATCCATCACCTCTATCCACACCCATCGTTCATCCCCTTTCAGGCGTACTACCACCTCTTTTTGCGTATCCGAATACTTTTCGGCGTTGGTGAGGAGATTCAGCAGAATCTGGGCGATCCCCTCCCGGTCCGCCAGAACCGAAAGGGGTTTCTCTCTTTCCAGGGAGAGGGAAAACCCCTGCTCCTCCAGCCGGGGGCGCTGGCTCTCCAGAACATCTTCCGCCAGAGCATAGAGGTTTGTCTCCGTAAAGGAGTAGCCCTTGAGCCCCCTCTCACGTCGGGAGAAGTCCAAAATGTTTTCGATGAGCCGGGTAAGGCGTTCAATCTCCGAAACCATGAGCCCCAGATAACGGCGGCGCTTCTCCTCCCCGGAGACCCGCCCCTCCCGGAGCATCTCTCCGAAAAGCCGGAGGGAGGTGAGGGGGGTCTTCAGCTCGTGGGAGACCTTGGCCACAAAGGTGGTCTTTTGGGCGGCGGTGCGCATCTCCATCCGAAGAGCCCGAAAGAGCAGGAAGGTTCCTCCCAGAAGAGAGAAGAGCAGAGAGCCGATCACCAGAAGATGTCGGAACCGCTGCTCTTCCGCCTGAAGAAGCATGCTGTGGGAGGGGGCCAGAAAGGCGGCGCAACTCCAGTAGGGGAGCAGCGGCGGCATGGGAAGGCTTTCGTAGGGAGAGCCTTCGAGAAGGGGGCTCTTCTCCTTTCGGGAGAGGCTTTGGGGAAAGATCGGCGCTCCGTGTTCATCCAGCACCGCCAGGATGTAGCTTTCCTGGGAAGAGGCAAGGTTCTGAGAGAGAGCTTCCCCAAGCCTCTCCTTGAGAAGATCCTCCCGAAGAAGACACCCTCCGATCTCCTCCCCCCGGCGGGCCCAGAAGAGAAAGAGAAGCCGATTATCCATCATGTAGGGAAGGAGGCCGAAGGATTTTCCCCGAATCTCCTCGGGAAAGGGGTGAGGTTTGCGGAAGAAGAGGGGTTCCCCCTGGGGGGCTCTTTCTTCGGATGCCTGGGAAGATGCGAGAAGACTCTCTTGCTTCTCCTCTTTTTCCTGCTCTCTCTCCGCCTCAGGAGCTTCTTCTTCCGGAAGATCCTGTTCCGACCCTTGCAGCAGCTCTTCGGAAGGCGCCGGAGCTGCTCCCCGGGGGAGGAGGGCCTTTCGAGAGAGGGCGAAAGAACTCCCTCCTGGAGGGGGCATGGCGCTCTTGGGAGGAGATGCCGGAGGGAGTGCCATATCTGTCATATCCTTCACGGGGGCAGCTTCCTCCTGGGGTTCCGGAGATTCTTCCAAAGCTTCCTGGGAGGTGAAGCTCTCTTTCCAAGCCATGAGCACCCGTTCGATATTTCGTCCCGAGGAGGTTCCCTCAAAAAAGGATTCTCCCCAGGAGGCAAAGGCCCGAATCCGCGGCTCCCCCTGTTCCGAAGGGCGGGGAAGTCTCAGGGCCAGCTGATGATCCAGAAGAAAGGGGATATCCACCAGGGGGTTCTCTTCTCTCCATCGGGAGAAGAACGCTTCTTCTCCCTGAGGGGGGAGATTCCGAATTTCTTGATGGAGCTCCCTCTCCACTTCTTCCAGAGAGGAGAGCAGCCGCCGGGAGAGAAGCCCCAGCTCCGCATGCAGGGTCTCCCGAAAGCGTTTCTCCAGAAGGCTCTCTTCCTTTTCGAAGGAGGAGAGGGCGAGCCCCCCCAGTACCAGTCCCGGAAGAAGCACCAGTACCACATAGAACAGGGATTTCCCCGGAATTTTAAGGGGAGCAAAGGCCTTTTTTCGAGAAAACCATTTGGGGAATTGCATGGCACATCCTCCTCTCGCCCCTTCAGGGGATTTTTTTTGGGGGCTCCCCGGAACATAAGCATACAGGGAAAGGCGAAAAAAGGGTATAGGAAGGGTATGGGAAAGGTTACAACATTGTTGCCATGGCTCCTCCCGAGGGGAAAGAATTCCTCTATTCCCAAGCCTTACCGGTCTGTTACCAAGCTGTTACGTTTCCGAAACCGAACTGTTGCATCCTCCCGCTACACTTCCTGGAAAAGCGCACAGCCCTGGTAGATAGTGCAAGGCAGAGAGCAAAGGGGATAGGTCATGACGAAAAAGCACAGTATACCCATGAGAGGAGATCGGGCTCCCGAGGTGATGATTACGCTTCTCGCCTCTTCGGGAATAGCGGTGATGCTCTTCATTCTCTTCTTTCTTCTCAAGGAGGGGCTCCCTTTGCTTCGGGAGGCTTCCCTTCTGGAAGTTCTTCTTGGAAACTACTGGTATCCCACGGCGGATCCTCCGGATTTCGGTATGTTTCCCCTGGTGGTGGGGTCTTTGAGCGTTACCCTTGTGGCCTCTCTCATAGCCCTTCCCATCAGTATCGGGGCGGCGGTCTTCCTCTCCGAAATCTGCCCCCCCTTCCTTCGGGAGTGGCTCAAACCCGTGCTGGAGGTGCTGGGATTTTTCCCCTCCGTGGTGCTCGGGTTTATCGGCATGGTGATTCTCGCCCCCTGGCTGCAGCAGTCTCTGGGGCTTCTTTCGGGGCTGAATCTGCTCAATGCGTCGGTTCTCATGGGGGTTATGGTCATTCCCGTGGTGGCTTCTTTGGCTGAGGATAGCCTGGGGGCGGTATCCAAGGATCTTCGGGATGCCTCCTACGCTCTGGGGGCCACCCGGTGGGAGACCATTCGGGGAGTGGTGATCCCCGCCGCACTGCCGGGAATTCTTCAGGCTTCTCTGCTCGGAGTGCTCCGGGCGGTGGGGGAGACCATGGTGGTCCTCATGGCTGCGGGAGGGGCTGCTATTCTCCCCCGATCCTTCTTCGACCCCGTACGTCCGCTTACGTCCACCATTGCCGCCGAGATGGGGGAGACCCCCGTAGGGTCTGATCACTACCACGCCCTCTTCTTTGCGGGAATCCTGCTGCTTCTGCTCACCCTGGCCATCAACGGCCTGGCCCTCTGGATCGAGAAGAAAGGAAAGGTGATGCGCTGATGTTGGGGGCACGCAAAGCCCGGGATCGCATGATGACGTTCCTTCTCTGGGGGATCATGGGGAGTATCGTGCTTCTTCTGGGGGGGATTTTGGCCTTTCTCATCGCCAAGGGAGCCGGGGCGTTAAGCTGGGAGTTCATCTCCCAACCTCCCCGGGATTCCATGACCAAGGGAGGCATCCTTACCCCTCTTATCGGTACCTTCCAGCTCATCGGAGTCTCCATGTTCTTCTCCTTTCCCATCGGGGTGGCCACGGCGGTCTATCTGGTGGAATATTCCCGGGGAGGAGCCTTCACGAAGTTTCTTCGTTTGGCCATCCGAAGCCTTGCGGGGGTTCCCTCGGTGGTGTTTGGTCTTTTCGGACTCTCCTTTTTCTGCATCTTTCTGGGGTTTGGCTCCTCCCTTCTTGCGGCGGGGCTTACCCTGGGGTGCCTGGCCCTTCCGGTAATCGTGGGGGCTGCGGAGTCCGCATTACAGTCGGTCCCCCAGGATTATCGTCATGCCTCCTACGCTCTCGGAGCCACCCGGTGGCAGACCATCTACAAGGTGGTGCTCCCTGCGGCGTTTCCCTCCATCCTTACGGGGGCCATTCTCAGCGTGGGGCGTGTGGCGGGGGAGACCGCTCCCATCATCTTCACCGGAGCAGCCTTCTTTATACCTCATGCGGCGAAAAGTCTCTTCTCCGAGGTTATGGCCCTTCCCTATCATATTCTTGTGCTCGCCACGGCGGGGGTGAACATCGAAGAGACCCGGCCCATTCAGTACGGATCTGCCCTGGTGCTGCTCATCCTGGTGCTCGGGGTTACCCTTACGGGCATTCTCTGGAGAGCCCGGTTACGCACCGGGCGCCGCTAAGCTCCCCACCCCAAGGTTAGGAGGAGATACATTGTGGATACCCTTGCAAAGCTTTCTGTGATAGATCTGGATCTCTACTATGGAGATACCCAGGCACTGCGCAACATCTCTCTGGATATGAGCCCCAAGACGGTGACCGCTTTTATCGGTCCCTCGGGATGCGGTAAGAGCACCCTGCTGCGTTGTCTGAATCGGATGAACGACTTTATTCCCTCCTGTCGCATCGAGGGGAAGGTGTTTCTGGACGGGGAGAACCTTTACGAGGATAAGGTGGACTGCATCGGGCTCCGCCGCCGGATCGGCATGGTCTTTCAGCGCCCCAATCCCTTTCCCACCTCCATTTGGGATAATCTCGTCTACGGCCCCAAGCTTCACGGCATCAAGGATGGGGATGCCCTTCGGGAGATCGCCGAGGAGAGTCTCAAGCGAGCCGCCCTTTGGGATGAGGTAGCGGATAAGCTCTCCTCCCCCGCCCTCTCCCTCTCGGGGGGGCAGCAGCAGCGCCTCTGTATCGCCCGGGCCATAGCGGTGGCTCCCGAGGTGCTTCTCATGGATGAGCCCACCTCCGCTCTGGATCCTCTGGCTACCGCCCGGATTGAAGAACTTGTTCGAGAATTAAAAAAAGACTATACTGTGGTCATCGTAACCCATAATATGCAGCAGGCCGCCCGGATTTCCGACGACACCGCCTTTTTCCTCATGGGAGAGGTGATTGAGTTCGGAGAGACCCGCACGGTCTTCACCTCTCCGCAAAACCAGAAAACCGAAGACTATATTACCGGCCGTTTCGGTTAGAATCGAAGAGAAGGAAACCTCTTGTTCCGCCAAAGGTGAGGGGTATGCTGCGCAGGGAAAGAAAGAGGGGAGAAAAATGAACGGAATAAATGTCCGCCGAGCTTTTGATCAGGAGCTCAAGGTTCTCGAAACGGATCTTCTCCGCCTGGGAACGCTGGCGGAAGACGCGGTGAGCCGGGGGGTATGGGCTCTCAAGGAGCAGGATACGGAGCTTGCCCGGGAGGTTGTCGCCGGGGATGATCGGTTGGATGATCTTACGGTAAAAATCGAGAGCGGAGCACTGCAGATCATCGCCCGATACCAGCCGGTGGCGTTGGATTTACGCACCATCTCGGCGATTCTCTTTATGGCGGTGGATCTGGAACGCATTGGGGATCACGGGGTGACGGTGGCCAAATCCGCTCTGCGTCTTGCCGAGGAGGGGTTGGTAAAGCCTCTTATTGATATTCCCGCCATGGCCACGCATCTTAAAAAGATGGTGGATATCTCCCTGGGGGCCTTTCTCGATCGGGATACCCAGGCGGCCCGGGAGGTCTGCCGCATGGACGACTATATGGACGATCTTGATCACCAGATCTTTCGGGAGCTTCTGGTGCTCATGATGGAAAATCCTCGGATGATCCGCCCCGCCACGGAGCTTATCGCGGTCTCCCGTACCCTGGAGCGGGCGGGGGATCACGCCACCAATCTGGCAGAGCGGATTATCTACATGGTTTCGGGAAAGGTGGAACGAGCCTCCCAGCACCGCCGCCCCAAATCGGAAAAGCCCGGGGCGGGAGATTTGGAGTGATCCCCCGTGCCGGGTGAGCGGATTCTCGTGGTAGAGGATGAGGTGGCTCTGGGGGATCTCATCGCCGAGGGGCTCCGGCGCCATGGCTTTCTGGTGGAGCGTGCCCAGGATGGGGATACCGCCCTGGATATGGCGGAGACCCTGGTGCCGAGTCTTATTCTGCTGGATCTCATGCTCCCCGGCATGGACGGGTGGGAGATCTGCCGGCGCATACGGCAGTACCGAAAGACCCGGGATGTTCCCATTCTCATGCTCACCGCCCGGCGGGACGAGCGGGATGTGGTGGCGGGACTGGAGCTGGGGGCGGACGATTACATGAAAAAACCCTTCTCCATGAACGAACTCATGGCCCGGGTAAAGGCCCTTCTCCGGCGAAGCGCCCGGAAGGCCCCGGAGGAACAACGCATGGTGGAAGGCCCCCTGGAGTGGGATGTGGAGGCGGGAATGTTCCGCCTGAACGATGCAATTCTCGAACTCAGCCCCACGGAGTACCGCCTTCTGGAGGAGCTGCTTCTCCGCCGGGGGAAGGTGGTGCTCCGGGAGGAGCTTCTCCACAAGGTCTGGGGCTACTACGGAGGAGATTCCCGTACCGTGGATGTGCATATCTCCCGGCTTCGCCGCAAGATCGAGGATGATCCGGAACACCCTCTTCTGGTGCATACCATCCGGGGGCGGGGCTATTCCCTTGAATGGAGGAAACCCAGGTGAAAACCCTACGTATACGCATCATTGCCCTCATGGGGGCCAGCATTCTCCTCGCAGTTCTGCTGGCCCTGTTTTTTCAGAACCGAGCTCTGGAGAACCAGATGACTCAAGGAGCCCGGGAGAATCTTTCTATTCTCGTGAATATGGCAACGGCGCACTTTGAGGGGCTCCCGAGAGAAAGCTTGGAAGAATCAATGCAAAGAATTGCCGCCTCTTCGGGGTGCAGAGTTACCCTGGTAGATTCTCGGGGGGTGGTGCTGGGGGATTCCGAGGCCTCTCCCGAGAGCATGGATAACCATAAAAACCGTCCGGAGATCGTGGAGGCCTTTCGCTCCGGCGAGGGGGTGGCGGGGAGATACAGCCGCTCTCTCGATACGGGGATGCTCTACTACGCCAAGAAAATAGTCTGGCAGGGAGAACCCCATGTGCTCCGGCTCTCCTACTCCCAGGCCCAGATGAAGGAGGTTCTTCTGGCGGGGCGGCGATCTCTCTTTCTGGCCCTTCTTACGGCGGGATTTCTGGCTCTTCTGGGGGGAGTTTGGGCGGCCCGGGTTCTGGTACAGCCCCTGGTGGATCTTGCCCGCTCCGCCCGGGAGGGTACCGCTCTTGCCCTCTCTCCGGGGAGATGGGGAGTTACTCAGGAGGTGGAGGATCTTGCCCGGGGGCTTCGGGAGTTTCTGGATAAGCGAACCGAGGCGGAGGAGATTCTCCGGGAGGAACGCACCTGGCTGCAGCTCATCCTTGCCTCTCTTCCCGTGGGGGTGCTGGTGGTGAATCGGGAGGGAGAGATTCGCTATGCCAATCCTCCTCTGGGGGCCCTTCTCCGGCGGGAGCCTCGGCAGGGAGATCCCTTTCAGGGGCTTCTCCGGGAGCCTCGGATGGTGGAGTGTCTGGAGCAGGCTCTCCGGGGGGAACCCGGGAGCGAGAGCGTTACCCTTCGGGATGAAGAATTTACCAGCATTCTTCTGCAGAGTGCTCCTGCTTCCTGCGGCGCCGTGGCGGTCTTTCAGGATGTGACGGAGCAGCGCCGTCTCGAAGAGGCTCGTCGGGCCTTTGTGGCGGATGCGGGGCACGAGTTCCAGACCCCCCTCACGGTGATCCGGGCGGCGGCGGAACTGCTCTTCGAAAGGGCTTCTACGGAGGATCAGCAGTATCTCCAGCGTATTCTGGATCAGCAGGAACGTATGACCGAGCTGGTGGACGATCTTCTGCTTCTCTCTCGGTTGGAGGCGGAGAAAAGCCTCTCCCACCAGATGAAAGAAGATATGGATCTTGCGGAGATCGCTGAAGGTGCCGTGAAGAGCGCCCAGATTCTCCCTCGGGCGGAGCATATGCAGTGGGATCTTCAGCTCCCCCCCAGGGCTCCCTACTTCGGATGGCGGGAGGGTCTCGGGCGTTGTCTCTCAAACCTTCTGGAAAATGCGGTGAAATATACCTGGGAACGCTACGGCAGCAACCCCGGAGGAGTCATCCGGGTATCCCTGGAGCTTCGGGAAGATGCCTGGGCTTTCTCGGTTCGGGATAATGGCGTGGGGGTGCCTCCCCGGCTTCGGGAACGTATCTTCGAACGTTTTCAGCGGGGAGAGTCCAGCCGGGTTCGGGGAGAGTGGGGCAAGGGGGGCTACGGTCTCGGGCTCGCCATCGTGAAACGTACCGCAGAGCTTCATGGAGGGAGGATTCTTCTGGATCCCACAGAAGAGGGTTCTTCCTTCACCCTTCTGCTTCCTTCGGAGAAGAGGGATCCCCGAATTTCCTAGAATCAGGATATGATGATGTCCAGAGCACCAGGTGATTTATTTAAGAAAACCGGCGGAGAAAGGGGCCTCCGTCGGTTTTCTTTGTTTCTCTACTCGTGTATACTATGAAGCCCCCGAAAGAAAGTTCCACCTTTCGGGAGCTTCGAGGATATAAAATTTTATTGATCTGGAGATTCTGCGGGTGGCAAAATACCGAATACGACCATGCTGGAAAAAACGAATTTTCTGGGCTCTTCTGGTTTTGGGAGCGATCTCTCTCGGAATATTCGGCAAGAGGGTTTTTCTCTTTTTCTCTTCCCTTTCCCCTGAGCCCACCTTTGTCGAAATTCCCGAGGTTATCCAGCCCGTGGCGGCTCTTCTGGAGGAAGAGCTTGCCCGGGAGGGGCTTTCCGTGCGGGATCTCTACGATTGGGGAAACCGGCACCATGCCCGAGGTCTTCTTCGGGTTCCCCAGATGGAGCCCGAGGATCAGCGGCGGGTGGCCTTGGTGGTGCGCTATATCCGGCGGTACGGGGGCGATCTCCGAAGCTCCGAAATCTGGCGTCAGGCGGGAGCCTTCGTGCACTACAGCAGTAAGTACGGCCTTCCTCTGGATTTTGCGGTGGCGGTGGGGCATGTGGAGAGCCACTTCAACCCCCGGGCCCGGAGCCCCTACGGCGCCGCAGGGGTGATGCAGGTTATGTGGCCCGTTCATTCCCGGCTCATGAAGGCCAACGGTATTCCCCGGGAAGAGACCCTTCACGATCCCGATCTGGGCGTTGCCGCGGGGGTGCTGCTTCTCTCCCGATATCTTCGGGCCACGGGAAGTGAAGAAGAAGCTCTGAACCGTTATCTGGGAGCCTTTGTGCGAGCCTACATAAGCCGAGTGCGCCGTTATCGCAGAACCTTGCAATCCCAACTTGCCCTTTAGAGGGCATGTCGGAAATTTTCCGGGAAAGGAGAGGACTTTCAGCCATGGAACCCCATCCCAGCCATCCTAAAGAAGGCATCTTTTTTTGTGAAATTTCCGGAAAAAGTCTCTACCATCTGGATCTTCCCATGAACTACGAGGGGCTTCGGGGATATCTCTCTCCCTGGGTACTGGTGGAACCTCGGGGGAACTGTTGTCTCGTAGATCCCGGTCCTGCAGCGGTGATGGAGAAGCTCAAAGAGGAGTTCACCAGGCTGGATCTTCCGGATCCTACGTGGATTCTCCTTACCCACATCCACCTGGATCACGCCGGGGGGGTAGGGCACCTGGCGGAGATATTTCCCGAGGCCCGTATCTGGGCACCTCCCGGGGGAGAGACCTTTCTCGTGCGGCCGGAGATTCTCGCCCATGCCAGCCGGAAAACTCTGGGGCCTCTGGGGGAGGCCTACGGCTTTCCCCGCCCGGTGGAGCGAGAGAAGATCTTCTCCTCTCCGGAAGTTCTCCCCCAGGATATGAAGCCCCTCCTCACCCCGGGGCATGCTCCCTATCATGCGATCTTTCTCTACGGAGGATTTCCCCAAGAAGCGTTGCTCTTTACGGGAGATGCTGCAGGAATGCACCATGCCTCCCTGGGGACAAACCCTCAGGGTCTTCCCTACCTTCGCCCCGGCACCCCGCACAAGTTCTTCTTCCAAGAGTACATGAACTCTCTCAAGGCCATGAAGAGGCTGGAGAGTAACGCCCTCTGCTACGGCCACTGCGGTATGAGCCGGGAACCCCGGAAAATGCTGGAGCTTCACGAGGAGCAGATGTATCTCTGGCACCGCTTCATCACCTCCCGACTTCGGGAGGAGGGCTTTCTTTGGCGGGAGATGGCCTCCTGCGATTCCTCCTGGAACTACGAGCTCTTTCTCGACTCCCTGGTGGAGGAACTCCTGAGAGAGGATCCCCTGCTCTGGGGGGTGGGAGCCTTTTCTGGGGATATGGCAAAACGGGAGCGCACATTTCTGCGCAACTCCGTGAAGGGTATGGCGGAGTGTGTCCGTCGGGAGGAGTCCGAAAGTTCCGGGGAGGATCTTTTTTCCTAGGAAGGTTATGCCGAAGGACATGGAATAAAAATTTTTTTCGAGAGAAAAAACGCATTTTGCTCTCTTTCCGGGGTCCTTATGATATGATACAGGGGATTCTGGAGTCCCTTGGAGGGATGTTCATCCACAGAAAGGGAGTGGTGTCTATGCGACGGTTGTGTGTCATCTGTCTTCTTGTGCTTGTGGCGTGGAGTGGAGCTCTTTCGGAAGGAAGAGCCGCGGAGAAGCCGGTGCAGGTTCTTCCGGTGCAGAGTCCCTCTGCCCCCGCCTTTGAGCTGGTACAGCAAAAGCTGCTTAACGACTTTTCCTTTTACGTGTATCGCCCCTCCTTTCTCCCCTCTCCCTGGTACCTCACTCTCGAAGGATTTCCGGTAGTACAGCTTCCTCATGGGCTCTGGGTCTTCGGTTTCGCTCCCAAGCCTGCGGAGGAGCCGCAGATCTGTTATGTCACGGGATTCGTGGTGGGCTCTGTCTCTCCTCTGCGTCTCGGTCTGGCCCCTCTGGCGCCCCCCTATGTCTTTCCCCGGGAGGAGGGATTTCTCTCCCCCGCTCTCGGCGGTATCCCCGCCCGGGCGGCCTCCCCCCGGCACGTGCCTTCCTGGGTGGAGGATCCCATGTTTCTGGATATCGCTGCCCGCCGAGATGTGGTGGATCGTATGGGAATTCTTGCCTCCCTCTCCCTTCCTGTGGCCTGGAAGGGGAATAACCCCTCGCTGCTCTTCGTCTGGACCGGCAAAGACTGGTACCATCTGAAGGTTCGGGATACGGAAAATCTGGGAGGAGCCCTCCATCGGGGGCGCTATACCCTGGTGCGGCTGGCCAACCGGAATGCCCTCATGTGGAGCGATTGGGATACCGCACTTCTTGCGGGAACCGCCATCTCCTGGGGGTATGCCTGGATGGGAGTGGTGCCGTGGTGAGCCTTCGAAGAAGTGCTTTTTCCGCTCTTTTTCATCCCTTCTTGCTGATGGTATCGCTCGCCCTCATCTTTTCGGGAGGGGAGACGCTCCTCTCGGGGCATGCGGCAGAGGCTGAGGAGGCCCCCTCCTTTCGAGTGGGAGTTACCCTGGGGTATGCGGATCCCCAGGGGCGTTTTCCTGTAACCTCGGTACTCTACGGAACTCCCGCAGATCGAGGGGGGCTCCGGGTGGGGGATTATCTCTTCCCCCCCTCCGAAGCGCATCCTTCCCCCGAGGGAATTCAAAACTACCTTGCCCTGGAGCTTCGCCAGGGTTTTTCAGTGATTCTCCGGGGAGAACGGGAGGGGGTTCCCCAAACCTACTGGCTCCGTCCCTACCGATTCTCTTCATCCCAGGAAAAACTAGTGGCCCTCTCTCTTGCTATGGAGAGCCGCATCCTTGCGGGGGAGTCCCTCTGGAAAGATGCCATCCAGGCCTTCGACTCCTTTCTCTATCGCTCCATGAGCCCTCAAGACTTTGAATCCAGGCTTTCGGAGCTTCGAACCCGGCTGCATCAGGCCGCCTGGGATCTTCGGAACGAAACAGTATCTCCTGAGCTCTCTCCGGAGATCCGCGCCCATTTTCTTGCCGCCCGGGAGGACTATGCCCGGGCCATGGAGCTTCGCCGGGAAGGACTGCTCTATCTCATGGAGTTCGTTACCCATCAGGAGGACTCTCTTGCTCTTCAGCAGGGACGTCGACGAGAGGCGGATGCCCGGGCACGGCAGGCCCGAAAGCTGGAAAACCGGGGAGGAAAGGAGCTTCTCCTTGCCCTTCGCCGGGGATCCCTGAGCGAAAAGGAGATCGACCTTTTGCTCTGCTGGGAGCGGGGATTTGAGGCGGGAGAATCGCGGCATTCCCGAGAGTTTGGAGATCCCTATGTTCGAGGCGATTCTTCTGCAGAAAAAACCGTTATTCATGAAGAGAGCACGGTGCTTCGAGAAAAATACGCCTTTATGCTTACCCCCCCCTGGGAATCCCGCAGGGTGGCCTATTGGGCAGGGGAGGAGCTTCTGGTCTTTTGGAAAGAGGAGCCCCCCCGGTATATCTTCATATGGACCGGTGCCATGTGGTACCAGATTGCTCTTCGGGAGAGAGAAGCTCCGGGAGAAGGATTACAGAGAAACCGAAATACCTTGAGGCAACAGCGGCAACAGAACCGATTTGGTATACCCCAGGAGGATCTTCCCTACCTGCAATCCTTGGCGGAAGGGGCACATCTTTCCTGGTTGGGCATGCTCGCCTGGTGATTCAAACTTTCCAGGCATACATAACTGCGGAGCGGCGGCGGAGCCCCCGGGGGCTCAAAAGAGGGATGTCCAGAGAACCTTTTATGTACCATATGGAGAAAGGGGATGCATGTATGGCAAAAGAACATGTAAACAGCGTGGAACTCGTGGGGGCTCTCCATTTCGTCAAGGGGAAGCAGCATGATGAAAATCGGGGAGGTCGGTACTACCGTTTTTCCCTCCGTCAGGACAGCGTGGATGTTCGAGGAAATGCCCGATGTGACTACATTGTGGTTCGAGCTTTCGATGAAGAGTTAAAGAATTGGGTCCAGGAACAGCAGGAGGGAACCCTCGTCCGCCTCACCGGTGAAATTCGTTCTTCCGTGGGAAGCGGAGCCATGTACGTGCTGGCGGATACGCTGGAGCTTGTTCAGTAAGGAGCCTTCTGTAAAAGGAGAGCCCCACGGGTTCTCCCGGTATATCCATATCCCGAAAACTATCTCCCAAAAGAACTTTTCCTGGATTTTCACGGAAAAAACCACACATCCGGCACGATTTCGTGCCGGATGTGTGGTTTGGAGAGTCGTCGAAGCATTTCCTCTGGAAAGATCTCCGCCGCCGTATTTTTACGAAAATGCCGACGTTTACCCTCTAAAAGGGCTATAATATCCGATAAATGTCTGTGAACGTGTTTCAATGGGAGAAGCGTTATTTGAAACTTTTCCGAAAGAAGCGTATTCTCTTAAGGTCACAAAAGGTCAAAAACATTCGCTTTCACTCGTGTATTCTTGAAAAAGCGAAAAGAGGTGAGATACCATGGAAGTCGGCTACAAGGACTATTATGCCATTCTTGGAGTGGAACGCACCGCTTCTACCGAGGAGATTCGCAAAATCTATCGCAAGCTTGCCCGGAAGTTCCATCCGGATCTCAACAAGAGCCCCGAGGCGGAGAAGCGCTATCTCGAAATAAACGAAGCCTACGAAGTGCTGAAGGATCCGGAAAAGCGGGAAAAATATGATCAGCTTGGCGCCCGCTGGCAGGAAGGGCAATCCATGGATCCTCCTCCGGAATGGGGCTACTCTTCCGGCGGAGGGGGATTCGACTTTGGGGGCTCCGGTTCCTTTTCCGGGGGTTTTAGCGACTTTTTCAACATGTTCTTCGGAGGCATGGAAGGTTTTGGCGGTGCCGGGGAGGCTCCTTTCTACGGAGATTCCCGGGAACCCCGGAAATCCCCCAGCCAGGAGTTTCCCCTGGAGATTACCCTTCGGGAGGCCGCCGAGGGGACCACGAGAAAACTCACTCTGGAGGAGGGGGATGGAACCCGGCGAAATCTCAACGTTCGCATTCCTCCGGGAGTGGCGGAGGGTTCCAAGGTGCGTCTTGCGGGAAAGGGGGCTACCCATCCCGGAGGGGGAGAGCCCGGAGACCTTTACCTGAGGATCCATCTTCTGCCGGATTCTCTCTTCAAGCCCGAAGGTCGGGATCTCCACCTTCTGGTGAAACTTGCCCCCTGGGAGGCCGCTCTGGGAACCAAGCTTACCGTGCCCACCCTGAAGGGGGATGTGGTTATGACGGTTCCTCCGGGAACCCAGGGAGGGCAGGTCTTTCGGCTCAAACATAAAGGGCTTCCCCGAAGAAAGGGGGAGGGGGGGCATCTCTTCGTAAAGACCGAAATCGCCATCCCCAAACGCCTTTCCCCTCGGGAAAAGGAGCTTCTGGAGCAGCTCTCCCGGGAAAGCTCCTTCAAGCCCCGGGAAAGGTCTTCCAGCTAAAGAGACAACAAAGAAAAAGCCCCTCCATTCGAGGGGCTTTTTTTGGTGCTTAGACAGAAGCCTTTCCGAGGGGCATGAGCGGTTTTACCGTGGTCTTACTACTAGAGCGGTTCTCGTTGTCATGTGACGCTATATTAACAGGAGAGCTGCGAACAGCGCGTTTACAGAGCCACTTGCTCGCCGGTGTGAGAGCCACCTCCGCGCTGAAATAGAGCC
>NPIG01000299.1_pt1 | contig 46912 bp, 47 predicted proteins | sample 8637441 | NCBI WGS metagenome assembly NPIG01 (sample SAMN07420675, study PRJNA396082) | bioreactor metagenome | isolation source: sample BR6 brine-fed electro-methanogenic bioreactor BR | place: Japan: Kochi | collected 2016-06-14
CTGACAAAACTCTTCCTTGAAGAGAAAGGCAGGTATACAGTCGATATCCTCGAAGACTCTCTTGAGGCGATGGAGATTATTATGGCCGGCGACTATGACGCAGTCGTCTCGGACTACCAGATGCCGTCAAAGGACGGGATTACTCTCTTAAAGGAGCTCCGGGCAGCCGGATCAACCATCCCGTTCATCATCTTCACCGGAAAGGGAAGGGAGGATATCGTTATCGAGGCGCTGAACAATGGTGCCGACTTCTATCTCCAGAAAGGCGGCAACCCCCGTGCCCAGTTTGCAGAACTTTCCCACCAGATAGAGATGGCTGTTGCCTCAAGGAGAGCTGAGAAGAAGATCGCCGAGAACCTTGATGAGCTGAATGCCGCATATGAACAGCTCACTGCCAATGAAGAAGAGCTGAGAGCGAGCTTTGATGAACTTTCGATACGGGAGCAGGAGATCAGGAGGGGCAAGCAGAGGCTGTCTGATATCATCAACTTCCTCCCCGACGCCACATTTGCGATCGATTCGGATGGCACTGTTATCGCCTGGAACAAGGCCATCGAGGAGATGACAGGGATCGAAGCAGACAAGGTCATCGGAAAACGAGATTACGAATACTCCCTCCTCTTCTATGGAGAGAGGAGGCCCATTCTCATCGACTATATCCTCAAAGGGGAGCTTGACGATACAGACGGACATTACCCGGAGATCCAAAAGAGGGGTGAGAATGCGATCATCGAGACCGATTCCGCCCGGACGAAAGGGGAGAAGAGAGTCCTCTGGGCAACGGCATCACGGTTTTATGATGATACGGGAGAGGTGGCGGGTGCCATCGAATCAATCCGTGATGTCACCGAACAGAGGAACCAGGAACGCGAACTCCTCTCGATGCATGAGGAGCTGGCATCAACAGAGGAGGAGATCCGCCAGCACCTGGATGAGGCGATCACTGCACAGGAGAAACTGAGAAAGAGCGAGGAGCGGTACCGGGGCATCTTCGAGAACACCGGCTCTGCACTTGCCATCTTCGGGCAGGATCTGACGATCCTAAAAGTCAATTCCCGCTTTGAGAAACTCTCCGGATATACGGCTACTGAGATCGAAGGAAAAATAAAACCCACTGTATTCATTCATCCAGAGGATATCGGTCGGATAATGGAGTATCATCATGCACGCCACCAGAATAGTAACGCTCCACTCAGCTATGAGTTCCGGTTCATCAGGCGGGACGGGGAGGAGCGGATCATCCTCATCTCAATGGGAATGCTGCCCGGAGAGGGACAATCAATCGCCTCACTTGTGGATATAACCGAATGGAGGCAGGCCGAAGAAGAATTAAGGTTGCCATCTGGGGTGCAGAGCCCCACGTAGGAATAGAAGAGTATGGGATCTTCAAAGCCCGCAGATACCCGTCAGGTGAAGAGATCGCACCTGACGACTGGGCACTTGCCCACAGCATACGGGATCGGGTCACCATCACCGATGAACTTCTCGAGATCGACTGCTTTGACGGCAAAAACCGCCTCATCTACAATTATACCGCACCGGTGATCCTTGATGACGGAACACTCAAGGGTGCAATCATAGTCAACCGTGATGTTACCGAGGAGAAGCAGGCAGAGGAGGCACTGAAACTTTCGAATAAAAAGATCCGACTCCTCGCTGGTATCACACGCCATGATGTCCGGAACCAGATGATGGTGATGCAGGGCTATATCGAGCTCATAAAAGAGGAGAAACCTGAAACCGGGATAGCCGGGTATCTCGATAAGATCGCACTCTGCCTCGCAGAGATCTCAAAATCCTTTGAATTTATGAAGGAATACGAAAAAATCGGAACGAGCGGGGCAAAATGGCAGGAGATCAACGCTTCGCTTGAACCGATCGCCGGATCCAAAATTCCGATCACAAACACCTGCCACAACCTTTCGATCATCGCCGATCCCCTCCTCACCAAGGTCTTCTCAAATCTTCTGGACAACACCATCCGGCATGGAGAAGATGCAACAGAGATCACAATCTCATGCGAAAAGAGCGATGGCAACCTGAGGATTCTATGGCAGGATAACGGGCCCGGAGTTCCAGATGAGATGAAAGAGCGAATTTTTGAATATAACTGCGGAAAAAACAGCGGGTATGGCCTCTACCTGATCCGGGAGATTCTGGCAATCACCGGTATCACGATCCATGAGGAAGGGATTGCGGGCGAGGGCGCACGGTTTGTGCTCTTTGTTCCGGCAGGCAGATGGAAGATTCAATAAGACAGGCAACACCCCGGATTCCAAATCACTTTTCCCTTCCGGCAGGCAATATATACCAACATGAATCATTACGGAGCAGCACTCCTTGGCAGGGTTCGATCAACCCGTCCGCTCATTCACCATATCACCAATACCGTCACAATCAATGACTGCGCAAATGCAACCCTTGCTATCGGTGCAGCACCGGTGATGGCAGGTGCAATCGAAGAGGTGGCCGAGATGGCCGGGATTGCAGGCGCCCTTGTCCTCAATATCGGAACCCTCACACCCGCACAGGTAGATGCGATGGTTGCCGCAGGAAAAGCCGCAAATGCACATGGCATCCCGGTGATCCTTGATCCGGTAGGAGTCGGGGCAACAACACTCAGGACAGAGAGTGCGGAGAGGATTCTGAATGAATGCAAAGTTGCGATCCTGAAAGGAAACGCCGGTGAGATCGGTGTCCTTGCCGGGAGCGGCGGCACTGTCAGGGGAGTTGATTCGGGCGGCTGTATGGGTGATCCCATTGAGGTTGCCCTCCGGTGTTCTGAGAGGTGGAACACAGCCGTTGCCATGACGGGTGAGACCGATATCGTCTGCGGGAATGATGAAGCATACCTGATTTTAAACGGGAGCCCCATGATGGAGCGGTTATCAGGAACCGGCTGTATGGCAGCATCTGTTGTGGGGGCGTTTGCAGCCGCAGGCGACGATCCGGTGAAATCTTCCGCCGCTGCACTCATCACATTCGGGCTTGCCGGGGAACGGGCAGCCAGGCAATCTGCGGGACCTTACTCATTCAGAACAGCACTCTTTGACGAACTCGCATCACTGACACCGGAGACGGTATCAGCTGAGGCACAGGTGGAGAAGTACCGTGGCATATGATCTCTACGTCATCACCGACGAGCAGATTGGAAGGGGGAGATCCCATACCGAACTCGCCCGGATGGCGCTTCTGGGCGGAGCTGATATCATCCAGCTCAGAGACAAGAGGATGGATTCCGCATCCCTCTACCGGACAGCAACAGAGATTCTGACCCTGACCAGGGATGCCGGTGCCTGCTTCATCATGAATGACCGGCTTGATATTGCTCTTGCAACCGGAGCAGACGGGGTTCATCTCGGCCAGCAGGATATGCCGATATCCGAAGCCCGACGGATTGTTCCCAGGGACTTTATCATCGGCTCTTCGGTCGGATCGGTTGATGAGGCGATACATGCAGAGATCTCAGGTGCCGATTACCTCGCACTCAGCCCGGTCTTTGCAACAACCTCAAAAGATGATGCCGGATGCGGGCACGGCCTTTCAACACTGAGCGCCATCCGTGCCGCAACCCGCCTTCCACTTGTTGCAATCGGCGGGATCACACGGGAGAATATCGGATCTGTGATCGGTGCGGGGGCAGATGGTGCCGCCGTCATCTCTGCGGTTGTTGGAGAGGAAGATGTAGCAGCAGCAGCAGCAGAACTGAAGCGGCAGATTGCGATGGCAAAAAATCCGGGCAGAACACCCCCCATTCAACAGAAGGTGTGATTGCAATGGCCCGGCCGGTGATTGGCATTATCGGAGGCGGGCCGGCAGGACTCTTCTGTGCTGCGACCATCCGTTCAGAGGGAAGCCGGATCTTCGTCTTTGAGAAGAAGAGGGAGGCAGGGAGAAAACTCCTGATCACTGGATCCGGGCGGTGCAATATCACACATGCGGGCAATATACGCAGTTTTGAAGAACATTACGGTGAGAACGGGACTTTTTTGAAACCTGCACTCAGGAATTTTACGAACCGGGATCTGATCGCCTTCTTCGAAGAGCGGGGATGCCCACTCTATACAGATGAGAACGAAAAGATATTCCCGGTATCTGAAAAGGCAGACGATATCCTCTCTCTTCTGATGGCCGAATGCCGGGAGAACGGGGTGATCTTCAGGCAGAACAGTCAGGTTCGTGCTGTGGATCGCTCAGGGGACGGCTTTCTGATCAGGACAGACGATCAGGAGGTGCTGGTCGATCACCTCGTCATTGCAACCGGCGGTGCATCATACCCATCCACCGGATCAACAGGTGACGGGTATGGCTTTGCCGAATCCCTCGGCCACCGGATCATTGAGATTGGACCTGCACTTGCCCCGGTACACCCGGAGCAGTATCCGTTTTCAGATCTCGCCGGGATCTCCTTTGATGATATCACCGTCTCGATCCTCAGGGAGAAAAAGATTGTACGGAGAGTGACAGGGGATCTCCTCTTTACGCATAACGGCTTCTCAGGCCCCGCCATCCTGCATGCATCCCGGTACATCAGGGATGGCGACAGCATCAGCATCGCATTTCTCCCGGAGAAAGAGAGGGAGGCGATCGCATCTCTTATCACCCATGGAACACAGGCATATGGGAAGCGTCTTGTGAAGACGATCCTCTCAGAACTACCCCTTCCTGCACGCTTCATCCAGCGCCTCACCGAAGAGGCGGGGCTGTCACAGGACAGTACAGTGGCCCATCTCACAAAAGAGAAGAGGAAAGAACTCCTTTTGCTCCTCACCGGCTGGATTTTTCAGATCAAAAAGGTCGGCGGATTTGACATTGCAATGGCCACCCGCGGGGGCGTTGCCCTTGAGGAGATCAATAACAGGACGATGGAATCCAGGCTTCTTCCAAACCTCTACTGTGTCGGAGAGGTGCTCGATATCGACGGCGATACCGGGGGATACAACCTTCAGGCAGCATTCTCAACTGCATATGCAGCTGCAAAATCAATCTCTACAAAAACAGGGGAAATTTAGATATTCGAGAACCGGAGCCTTACCTCATCGGGATCAAGGTGACGGGCTGCCATCAGTGCGGATATGATCGCATCCGAATAGGCGAGCGCCACCATCTCAAAGGCTGATCCCCTCCCGATAGGAACCGAAACCGAGCGGTACTGTCCTGAGATCTGCCTCACCTCATACTCAGGTGGAAGATCAGCACTATTCCCGGACGATTCACCGAGATCGATGACCAGATCAACATACCCGGCTGCTTGTGAGTCCGGATTTGCGGTGATGAGGCAGGACCAACCTCCAAGTTCACGCACCTTCTCAGAAGCGCTCACCACCGACTTCGTCTCGCCGGAGCCGGAGAAGACAACGAGCATATCGCCGGAATCAAAGGCAGGGGTGATCGTCTCACCGATCACATAACAGGGGAACCCAAGATGCATCAGCCGTATCGCAAACGCCTTGGCAACCAGCCCTGATCTCCCGGCGCCGGTGACATAAATCCTTCTACCTGAGAGTATCTCGGAGATGAACTGCCGTGATTCCTCCTCGTCAACCACCTCGGCAACACGGATGATCATCTCCGCCGTCCTGAGCATATAATCCGATATATTCACGCTATCCCCTGTCATATCTGATCACTTCTGGATCATGACGGGGTAAGAGGATATCGGTCATCCCCGGACCATCCCGATGCCAAGAAGGATCAGGGTAACCAGCAGCACCGGCGGGATCAGATACCTGCATATTCCAAGGATAAGATGCGGAATGAAACCTTTCAGCCCGCCCTTCTCCTTGAGCAGGTGGGGATCAAGTATCCAGCCAAAGGCAACTGCCATGATCAGTGCGGTCAGGGGAAGGCCAAATGAACCGGCCGTCTCATCAAGAAGATCCAGCACCGGGATGCCACCTATTGTGAGGTTCATCGCAGAATAGCTGAGAGCCGAGGGGAGGCCGATTGCGATTACACCTCCGGTAAGAAGAAGGCTTGCCTTCTTTCTGGAGATACCCTTTCTGGCGACAAGAGAGGCAAGAGGCATCTCGATCATCGATACCGTTGCTGTCAGGGCAGAGAAGAAGAGGAGGAGGAAGAACAAGAACCCTATAATTGCGCCAAATGGTATCAGTGCAAATGCCTCGGGCAGGATCGTGAAGGTGAGTTCGGCTCCCATTGCCGGAGAGAAGCCGAATGTGAAGACGATCGGGAAGATGATCAATCCTGCGAGTATCGCAACCGAGAGATCGGCTATGGTGATATAGACTGCCGATCTCGCGATGGGAACCGATCTTCTCAGATATGAACCGTACGTGAGGAGGATACCGGTCCCAACCGATAATGAGAAGAACGACTGGCCGAATGCCGCCGCCCAGAGTGTGGGATCGGCAAGCACCGAGAAGTCCGGAGTGAAGAAGAATGCGATTCCCTCGGCAAAACCCGGCAATGTGGCAGCATAGATGGCAAGGCCGATTAAGATGAAGAAGCTGATCGGGATGAGCCACCGGGTCACCCGCTCGATCCCCTCTTTGACCCCAAGCGCAACCACCCCTCCGGTCAGGAGGGCTGAGATGATGAAGAAGAGGACCGGCAGGTATCCGGCAGTAAATGATGCGAACCTTCCATCGGTTCCAATCAGTGAGAAGATGACGAACGCAAGCGTCCAGCCGGTGATAACAAGATAATAGCTCAGCACAACAAACCCGACTGCGATCAGGAGCCAGCCGGCCTTTGAGAGATGGCGATGCACTTTCTCCAGAGCCGTGACAACATCGGCGGCAAGGGCACGGCCCGCCTTGATCTCAATCACCATCAGGGGGAGGGCGATCAGAAAGACGGCAAGCAGAAACGGGATGAGGTAGGCTCCACCCCCGTTCTGCCCGACAACAGTGGAGAAACGCCAGATATTTCCGATACCAACCGCAGCACCAATGGAAGCGAGGATGAATCCAAGACCGGATGACCAGTGCTCCTGTGGTTCCTCTATCCCTTCAGCAGACATAGGGAGAGGGGTATCTCCCGGGTATCATAAGAGTGTTACTGATATTCGACCGGCTGTGACTGACGGGGGAGCCCGCCTTTGAAGTGTTGCTGTATCCGGGAATAGTATTCGGTAAGCCGTTCGTTCATCGTCGGCCGTACCTTCTCCATCGCCGCTTCGAAGTGACGGGTGGAGACGACCGATACGCCTTCACGCATCGCAAGCATCCCTGCCTCACGGCAGAGCCCTTCGAGATCGGATCCGACATACCCGGCAGTCCGGGCTGCAACAGTTCCGATGATCGCATCCCGTGCCGGATCAGGAGACTGCTGATTGAAACGGGAGGCCAGATCGTGGATGAGTTTCCGGATCTCGCTCCTCTTCAATCCTGCCCCTTCCTTCTTCGGCATCTCAGAGGCTGCTTCCCGGATCGCATCAGCGGTGATCTCTTTTCCTTCTCCAATTGACTCGAATATCTTCTCGATGCAGCCATATTCACAGCCTTCAAGGAGACTGATGAACTCTTCAATCGTTCCTCCTTCAATCGGCATGCTCCTCATATGGATCCAGAGGATTCTTTTCCGATCCTCTTCATCAGGCTCCCCGATATAGACGAGCCTGTCAAACCTGCCGGGCCGGAGAAGGGCCGGATCGACAATATCGGGCCTGTTGGTTGCCCCCATCACGATCACATCGCGGATATCCTCGATCCCGTCGATCTCGGTTAAGATCTGGTTTAAAACACTCTCGATGGTATGATTGGATTCCCCGCCCCCGCGAGCCGGGGTGAGGGCATCCATCTCATCGAAGAGGATGATGGAGGGAGCCACCTGCCGGGCCTTCTTGAAGATCTCACGAACCGCCCGTTCACTCTCCCCAACCCATTTGGAGAGGAGTTGGGGTCCTTTGATCGGGATGAAGTTCGCACCGGACTCGGTTGCAACAGCCTTTGCAATCAGTGTCTTCCCGGTACCGGGAGGGCCATAGAGGAGGATACCTTTTGGAGACTGGATCCCAAGCTCCTCGAACTTCTCCTTTTCGGTGAGGGGAAGCTCGACTGCCTCCCGAATCTCCTGCCGTGCAGCAGCAAGGCCGCCCACATCGGCCCACGTGATGTTGGTTCCCTCAAGCATCACCTCACGCATCGCTGAGGGGAAGACCTCACGCTGTGCTTCGCGGAAATCATCCGCGGTCACCTTCAGTTTATCAAGTACCTCCTGCGGTATCGAGTCCTGTTCGAGATCGATCTCGGGCAGATACCGTCTCAGGGCACGGATCGCAGCTTCCCGTGCGAGGGCGGCGAGATCAGCCCCGACAAAACCATGTGTCCGGCCGGCGATCTGGTCGATCCTGACACCTTCATCAATCGGCATGCCACGGGTATGGATATTGAGGATCTCCTGGCGATCTGCATGCGGCGGCACCCCGATCTCGATCTCGCGGTCGAACCTGCCGGGGCGCCTGAGGGCGGGATCGATCGCATCCAGTCGGTTGGTTGCGCCGATCACAACAACCTGCCCGCGTTCCTCAAGCCCGTCCATCATCGTCAACAGCTGGGCAACCACCCGCCGCTCTACCTCGCCGGTCACATCCTCTCGTTTCGGCGCAATTGAGTCGAGTTCATCGATGAAGATGATCGAGGGTGCATTCTCGTTTGCCTCCTCGAAGACCTCGCGGAGCCGCTGTTCGGATTCGCCATAGTACTTCGAGATCACTTCAGGCCCTGCAATCGAGATGAAGTTCGCACCCGATTCATTGGCAACCGCCCGTGCGATCAGGGTCTTTCCGGTGCCGGGAGGCCCATACAGCAGGACACCCTTTGGCGGCTCGATCCCAAGGGTCTTGAAGAGTTCGGGGTGGCGAATCGGGAGCTCGATCGTCTCCCTGAGCCGCTGGAGTTCGTCTTTTAATCCGCCAATATCCTCGTAGCTGATCCGCTTCAGCCCCTCAAATCCGGGAACGGGCTTGTCGGATACGCTGATGGTAGTATTTCTGGTGATGATCACAGCATCCTCTGGTTCAAGGGAGATCACCTTGAACTCGATCAGCTGGGGGATCATCATCGCACGGATCGGAACCACATCGCCGATCGAAACCGGGTAGTTGATCAGACCATGTGCAGCATGCTCCATATGAATGGTCAGGTGTGGAGGCAGGTTCTCGGGCGGCGCGATCACCACCTCTTTTGCCTCGATCACCGCCTCCACTTTCGAGATCTTCACCCGATCGCCGATGGTGACGGCGGCATTCTCACGGGTGAATTTGTCGATCCGGATCTTCTGCTGATCCCAGTCTTTCGCCATCGCACGCCAGACCTTTGCGAGCGTCTCCTTCTTCCCCTCGACTTTGATCAGATCGCCGGGGGAGACACGGAGTGCGAGCATCGTCTCCGGATCGAGGCGTGCCTTCCCTCCACCCAGATCTTCAGGATAGGCCGAATCGACCTTCAGGTACACTTCAGGCATTACTTTATTGTCAACGGTGCCCGGACATATAAGTAGTGTTTTTTCGATGCGGACGATCCTCTTTGACCCGGTGAATGGTGCTGCGGGAGATATGATCACAGGAGCCCTCCTTGCCGCTGGTGCTGATGAGGAGGCGGTGATCCGGGCGATGGCCTCACTTGTCGGAAAACCGGAGATATCGCGGGTTTCACGGTGTGGTATCGGGGCAACATACCTGAAGACGCATGCGGGGGAGAGTACCCGGACACTGGATGATGTCCTCTCCCGCCTCAGGGAGGCGGATGCGACAGCCGGGGTAAAGGAGATGGCGGCGCGGATCTTTTCAAGAATCCATGATGCCGAGAGCCGCGTCCATGGAGACCATGCCCATTTTCACGAGGTGGGAGCGGATGACGCGATTGCAGATGTGATCGGGGCATGCACCGCCCTCCTCTCACTTGCACCCGATGCCGTCGCAGTCCTCCCGATCCCGCTTGGCAGGGGGACGGTCAGGTCTCTGCATGGGATCATGCCGGTTCCGGCACCGGCAACCGCGTATATCCTTGAAGATTCAGGGCTTCTCACCAGAAGGACAGATGAAGAGACAGGGGAGCTGGTCACCCCGACGGGGGCTGCACTTCTCGCAGAGTTTCTGGCAGCCTTTCCGGGAGGGGATGAGAACGGCACCATCGCCGCAGTCGGATACGGTGCCGGTACACGAGACCCACAAGACCGTCCGAATGTCCTCCGCGTGATGATCCTTGAGAGCAGTGAGAGCCTCCCGGTGGTTGATATTCTGGAGACGAATGTCGACGATGTCGATGGCGAGGTGATCGCCTATACGATCGCCCGTCTCCACCGCGAGGGTGCACGGGATGCATCAGCCATTCCGATCATCATGAAGAAGGGAAGGCCAGGCCACCTGATCCGGGTGATCTGCCGCAGGGAGGATTCGGAGCGGCTTGCGGGCGTCATGGCAGAAGAGCTTGGAACGCTTGGAATCCGGTGCATCCCGTCTGTTCACCGGTTCATTGCGGATCGGAAGGTAATCGCCATAAGAATGCCGGAAGGAGACGAGATCGGCGTGAAGATCGGATACTCTAAGGGAAAGATCATCTCAGTAAAAGCAGAGTTCGATGCTGTTGCCACCGCCGCTGAGCGGCATGGGCTGAGCATCCGGGATCTGAAGAGGAGAGCCGAGGAGATTGCATACCAGGAGCTGGAAGGGTGGAGACAGGACGCGTAAGCACAGGCAGCCCGGATCTGGACCGGATCCTCGGTGGCGGCCTTGAGAGGCAGATGATCACCCAGATCTATGGGGAGCCGGGGAGCGGCAAGAGCACGCTTGCCATCATGGCGGCGGTTGCCACCCTGAGAGAGGGGGCGGGCGTCATCTTCTTTGATACCGAAGGTTTCTCCCCCGATCGGTTCGTCCAGATCTGCGGTGGCGAGGATGCTGCCCCGGAACTTGCTACCCGGCTCTACCTGTATGAGCCGATCGATTTTGCCGAACAGGGGCTGATGATCATTGAATCACAGAAGATCTTCACAAAACAGAAAATCGGTTTAATCGTGATGGATTCGGCAACCGCACTCTACAGATCAGAACTGGAGAAACGGGGCGATGTGCAGCGGATGCTTGGGAAACAGATGATCGAGATCCTGGCAATTGCACGGAGATATCAGGTTCCGGTCTTAATTACCAACCAGGTGTACATGGATCCGTCAACCGGCACCTTCTCAGGGCTTGGGGGAACGACCCTCTCACACATCTCAAAGGCGATCATCAGGATCGAGCGGAGAGACAGCACCCGCCGGGCGATCGTCATGAAGCATCGATCCCGCCCGGAAGGGGAATCATTTGATTTTGCAATTACAGAAGAGGGGATTCGTTCCTGCTGAGTGCGGATGCGGAAAGAAGCTTCCTGGTTTTTTCATGCAGGGTGTTAGAAATCCGGCTTTTCCTCAGGGGAATAGAGAGGCCGGGGGATTGATCCCGGCACAACATCCGGGCATGAGGGGTGATTGAAGCACGTGCGGCGCGGGTATCGGGGGGCGGGTTGTCGAAGAATGAGGCTGACAGAGATGATAAACCCTTGCTCATCAGAGCAACCTGAAGGGCGATTCATCAGAATCGGTGGTTTATCTCCTCTGGCAGCCCACAAAACATTCCCGCCCCCTCACGTGCTGTATGTGCGGGGCCACCCATGACAACCTCCCTGCGAAGCACATGCGGACGGGGACGGGGCGGTGGGAATTTTCAAGGTTTCTTCTCCATGAAACGGTTTTATCAAGGCATATTCTACGCCTGAGTCAACAGATCACAATGCATGATTAAAACACCGTATAGACCGATGAGGATCTGTTCCCTATTAATAAACAACACGGATCAGCAACGAGCCGAAAAAACAGTATAATCCCGGGATCTCCCGGGATCAGCGAATGTACCTCTTTCTTTAAAGCTCGATCATCCCGATGAAGACGACTTCGGCGGGTCCGGTCATCGTGACCGTCTCGTTAAAGCGGATCCTAAGCGGACCCCCCTTCGTCTCGACGATGCAATCGCTCGTAACATAGCCGAGCTTGTGGGCAACCGCCGCAGATGCTGTTGCACCGGTTCCGCAGGACCAGGTCTCGGCCTCAACACCCCGCTCAAATGTCCTGATCCTGAGGAGGTTCTGATCAACCTTCTCGACAAAATTGACATTCGCACCCTTTGGGAAGGTGGGGTGGTTTCTGATGGTGGGCGCAAGCTTCATCAGATCGATCGCCCCGATCTCATCGACAAAGACGACCGCATGGGGAACACCAGTATTGGCGGCATAGACCTGGTAGGTACCGATATGCTCCGAGTAATCATCTTCGCCTGTGCCGGTGGCGGGGATCCCGCTCCTGGCAAATGCCGGGGTTGGCATTGTGATCGTTGCATAGAACTCATCATTCTGGTATCCAAGGGTAACCGGCATGATACCGGCGAGCGTCTCGACCGTGCTCTCCTCTTTGATATAGTCATGATCATATGCATACCGTGCAAGGCAGCGGATCCCATTTCCGCACATCTCTGCCTCAGACTCGTCAGGCTGGAAGAGGCGCATTTTGACATCCGCAGATTCGGACTTTGAGATGAAGAGGACACCGTCGCCCCCGATACCAAACCGGCGGTCACAGAAGAGCATCGCAAAAGCGGCTTTCATCTCTTCAGGGATGATCTCGTTCTCCATCTCATCGATCAGGATGAAATCATTGCCATTTCCCTGTAATTTTACAAATTGTACTCCCATGAACATCTCCTCGTGTAATCTTCTCATTTACCTTGTCCGGGGAGCTATAAAATATATCATCCCGGGAATCGGGAGAGGATCCGGCATCCGGATACCTCAGACACCATCAGATCCGATCATCGAAAGATCCCATCCGAGATGATCCCTGATGATGAACGGGGCATATGAAGGGGGAATAAGGCCTGTTTCCGTCACAATTCCATCGATATATGCTGCCGGCGTTACGTCAAAGACCGGATTTCGAACTCTTACAAAGGGGAGGGCAGATGCAAGATCTTCAGCAAGCACCTCAGAGCCCGGCCGCTCCTCGATCGGGATGGTATGCCCGGCGAGGGTGCGGGGTGCAAACTTGTAGGTCTCGGCAGCAACGATCATCCGGGTACGTGCCTCGTGTGCAGCAAGGGCGATCTGGGAGGTCCCGATCTTGTTGATGACACTCCCATCAGAACAGACTGCATCCGCTCCGGCGATCACTATATCGACATCATTGATGAAGGCTCGGACAGCTGAATCGACGATATAGTGTGTCGGGATTTCGTGCTGGTTCAGCACCCTGATTGTCAGGAGGCCCTGGTTCCAGGGCCTGACCTCGGTCGCAAAGACCTCAATCTCTTTTCCCTGCTGCTTTGCCTCGATGATACAGGCGAGTGCCGCCTCAGAGTTGCAGTGGGTTAGGATCACATCTCCGTTTCTGATCTGGTTCGCACCGATTGATGCTATCATCGAAACCGCCTCTTCAGAGGACCGGATGAAGGCATCTGCATTTCTTTGGACAATACCGCGCGCATCTTCCGCATCTGCTGCATCCTCAAGGCCCCGCATGACGATATGAATCGCATTGGGGAGTGAGACGGCTGTCGGGCGGGTGGAGCGGAGGAGTGCGGCTGCCCGGCTCATCTCTTTTTGAAATTCATCCCTGTCTGTTGTTTCTGTTGCCCCGGCATGGTCCCTGAGTGCTCCTGCTGCTGCACGCGCAATCCGTCCGGCACCCCGTATCTCCATCGAGCGGATGGCATCTGCTGTCCTGATCAGTGGCATATATCAATCGACGGTACTTATCATTGATAAAGGTGGCTTTTGGATGACGATTGCAGTAGTCTTTGACAGTGCCGGGACGCTCCTCCGTACCTACCGGGTTGCAAAAGAGATCTCGGCAGGAAAGATCATCGAGGAGATAGAGACAACCACGCTCACCTTTGATGATCCCGATCGAATCCTGGTGCTTCTCCATGTACACTCCGAGGATGTCATTAAAGCAGACAAAGACGAGCTTCTCTCTGCATTTCTCTGCAGGAATGAAATCGAATTTGGGATATCCTGCGGGCGCCGCGTGATCACCCAGGATGAAGTGGCTGATATCCTCTATCATGAAGAGTGTGCTGCCGTCGGCGATCTCCAGGAGACGATACGCAGTGTCTGGAACCGGTGCAGCCATATCAAGCCGGTGATAGCGATCAATTCGGGTGTGATTCTCAATATCAGGAACAGGACGATTGAATATACAATCACCGCAGGGGGGAGCCCGTTTCCCGGTGCGAAAGAGACGATCACCCGGCTTCACCAGATGGGGATTGCCACCTTCATCGCCTCAGGGGACAGGGGATCAAAACTTGAGCGGATGGGAGATTATCTCGGCATCCCGCATGACCGGATCTTCGGCGTTGCCACCCCGACGATGAAGGCGGAGATCGTACGGAGATTAAAAGACAATTATGATACCGTTCTGATGGTCGGAGACGGGATCAATGATCTCCGGGCAATGAGGGAGGCGGATATTGCCATCCTCTCGGAGCAGCAGCCCGGTGAGCGGATTGAAGCCCTGGAAGCTGCGGCCAACTATAGGATTCATGAACTCAATGAAGTGATCGCAATCATTGAAGAGATATTGCGATCAGATCCGGGGAAGACTGTTCACATATAAAGACTAATATGCTCCTTCTTCTACATACTACTCAAGAGGCTGCTTCATGAAACCCTTTATCTCAGTCGAAAACCTCTGCATGGACTTTAATGGCACGAGAGTACTCAATAACATCAATCTTGAGATCTCAGAAGGAGAAACCGTCGGTATCATCGGCAGGAGCGGTGCAGGAAAGACCGTCCTGATTCATCTGATCCGTGGAATTGATCAACCGCCGACTGAGGGGCGGATCATCTATCACATCTCGGAATGTGATTCCTGCGGTCGGATCGAGCTTGCAAGCAAGGCTGGATCCTCATGTTCCCGTTGTAACGCAGGAACCCTGAAAGAGAAGGATATAGATCTCTGGAATGATGATGATTTATTAAAACGCCATCTGATGCAGAGAACCGCCATCATGTTCCAGCGGACATTTGCGCTGTATGGAAATGACCGTGTCATCGAGAATGTTATCAGGGCACTCGAAGATACCGGATATCCCTCAGGAAAAGTAGTATCACGGGCCGCTGATCTCCTCGATGAGGTGAGGCTCTCGCACAGGATGATGCATATTGCCCGTGATCTCTCCGGCGGTGAGAAGCAGCGTGTGGTTCTTGCGCGCCAGCTTGCAAAAGAGCCGTTCCTCCTCTTTGCCGATGAACCAACCGCAACCCTTGACCCGAAGATGGCTCGTGTCGTACATGAGATGTTGAAAAAGGCTGCGAGTTCGGCATCAATGGGGATGATCATCACCTCCCACTTTGCCCAGGCAATCAAGGATGTCGCTGACCGTGCGATCCTCATTGCAGACGGCGAGATCACCGCCAGTGGATCCCCGGAGGAGGTGATCACCACCTTCATGAAAGACCACCATGATGATGAGGTCTTTGAAGCACCTGAGTTTGGAAATGTCCTCATCCGGTCTGAAAACTTAAAAAAACGATATATATCTGTTGACAGGGGTGTGATCCGGGCCGTTGACGGGGTCGATTTTGAGATCCGGGAGAAGGAGATCTTCGGCATCATCGGGACAAGCGGTGCAGGAAAGACGACACTCTCACGGATTATTTCGGGGATCCTTGAGCCGACAAGCGGCAGGCTCGATATCAAGATCGGTGATGAATGGGTCGATATGACCCGCCCGGGATACCAGTTCCGCGGGCGTGCCAAGATGTACATCGGCCTCCTCCACCAGGAATACGACCTCTTCCCACATAGATCCGTCCTTGACAACCTGACAGACTCAATCGGTCTTGAGTTTCCAAAGGAGCTTGCTATCAGGAAGGCGATGATCACCCTGAAGATGGCAGGCTTCACTGAAGAGAAAGGGCGGGCAATCCTGAACCGGCATCCGGATTCCCTCTCTGAAGGGGAACGCCACCGTGTTGCGCTGGCACAGGTCCTGATACGTGAGCCGAAGATCATCATCCTCGATGAGCCGACCGGCACCATGGATCCGATCACAAAAGTCGATGTGAAACACTCGATCCTTCATTCACGTGAGGAGATGGACGAAACCTTTGTTATCGTCTCACATGACATGGAATTTGTGCAGGAGGTCTGCGATCGCGCTGCACTGATGCGTGGAGGCAAGATCGTTGCTATCGGCCCGACACAGGAGATTATGGATCTTCTCACCGCAGAAGAACGCGACATTATGAGTAAGGCGGTTGCAGGAGCATAGCATGGTCAGGGTCACTCTGGATGGCACGGCAATCCAGGCAGATGATGGAGCATGCCTGAGGGATATCCTTTTCGATCACAACCCTGCATTATCTCTTGCAATCATCAGGCCCGGTGTCGTTTCGGAAGAGGCAACACGCCATTTCCGGATCACCACCACCAAAGGGGAGTTTGTTGCCGAGATCCCGGATGGCAGCGTGAGCCTTCCCGATCCGCATGATGCATCATTCAACCCGGCTCTCCACTGGTCTGACCGGTACGCCGCGGCATTTGGGCCTTTCCCATCCGATTTCAACCCTTCACGCCGCCCTTCCCGGTATGCACGCGGCGATATCCTGATCGGATGTGGAGGCTATGATACACAACGCTCGTACCTGATCGTATCAAGGAAAGAACATCAGGCAGATCACGGTGCAGCAGAAGGCGGGGGGATCATCGGCCGTGTTGTTGCCGGGCGTGGTGCAGTCGACAGGCTTGATACCGGAGATCGGATCACCGGGATCGAACGGATCATCAGCTGGGCCGATAGCACCCATACGATTACGACAACCGATCTCTCCCTCCCTCTTGAAGAGGGGATGGAGATCATCTCCCATATCCGTATCCATGCAGACGGCTACTCCGAGGAGGATATTGATACTACGATTGCTGATTCGGTGGATCACCTCCTCTTCTCCCTGCAATCCGGAATCTTTCATGCAGAGAGAACCACATCCACTCATTGCATGGATGCGCATCTCGGACGCATGGATATCAGGCATGAACAGAAAGCCCCCCGGCGTGAAGGTGCGGTAACCGCACGTACAAAAGGGAAGCTCTCCGGTGCGATCTATATCTACCGCGATGATGTGGCAACGAGTCCGCACCACACCGTCATCGGGCAGGTGACTCATGGGATCGAACTCATCAGGCTGATCTCAGAGGGAGAATCATGTGCTGTTCTCTGTGAACCGGAGCGGTTCGATCTGCTGGGTATGCATCTTGGAGAAGCCCTCTCATATGCTGAGAAACGGGGCATCTCTCTGAATGCTGATTCTGAGAACACCACACGGGTTATCATCAGCCAGGAACCTGGCACCACCCTCCAGGTGCTGAAAGAGAAGCAGGTGACCGTCACAACGATGGATCAGAATGATATCATCGATATCACGCTCTTTGATGAGAAGGCCCCCCGCACCGTCGATATATTCCGCAGGTTCACCGGGCTGAAGCGGTACTCGATCGGGATGCTCCCGTTCTTCTTCAGTTTCGATGATGTCTGGCTCTTTGAACCGGATATCCCCGAGAAGATCAATATCATCCCGGAGAATACACCGGTTGGTTCTGTTCCGAAACGCTCTCTTGGGATGACGAACGCCTCCCGGAGAGGGGCCGGGCTTGTCGGGGTGCGTGAATCGGAGAATGCCGAGTTCGGGCCGACCGCAGAGCCTTTTGAGGGAACAAACATCATCGGAACCATACATGATCCGGAGAAGCTTGGGAAGCTCAAGGAAGGAGAGCCCGTCTATATCAGGGAGGTGAAGAGATGAAAGAGTACAATCCCGAGTATGTCGGCACCGAGACAAAATATGTCTTCGTCGAATCGCCGACAACCACCCCGCAGGATCTTGCTATCGCCGCCTACGAGGTTGCGATGGGCATTATGATCAAGGAGACCTGTTTCGGGGTGCAGGTTACCGGAACCCCGGACGAAGTTGCGAGGGTGGTTGAACGGCTCCGGAAACTGGATCCCTTCCATATCTTCATCAAGGACAGGGGATTTCCTCCCGGAGATCCGCGGAGATGCAGGGCAAACCTCGGGGGGTCAAGACCCGGATACCTCGGGCATGAATACGAGATCGGACTTTCGCGATTTATTTCACACGGACTGAAAGAGACGGATACCATGAAACAAGAAGAACTGAAGAAGATTGCACAGCCTTTCAAACGGGAGCCACCCCTCGATATTGAGGAGCTCTCATCCATCATCGGGGAGGAGACCTGATTATGGCGAAGATCTTCATCTATCCGGCAACAAGCCTGATGCTCTCGGACCTCGTCGCACGATTCGGGCATAAGCCGCTTGGATCTGCACTTTCAGTCCGCGAACATATCCAGGCAGGAGGTTTTGATTCCCCGCCACTCCAGATTACGCCTGAAGACCCCAAGAAGGGGCTTCACTGGGCAGCGGTTGAGGTGCCTTCAGGAGTACGGGGGCGGATGTCGCTGTACGGACCCCTGGTTGAAGAGGCAGATGCAGCAATCATCATTGAGGAATCTGACTTTGCCTTCGGCTGCATGGGATGTGCACGGACAAACGAGCTGCTCATATTCCTCCTGAAACAGAAGGGAATACCAGTCCTTGAGCTGTCTTACCCAAAGACACAAGATGAGGGAGTCACTTTCGTCGCTTCCATCAAGGCATTCCTCGCAGAACTCGGGGGTGAGAAGGCATGAGCAGGCCGGTGCGTATCGCCCAGCTCACCTGCGGTGCCGATTATTCCGGTGTCCAGAACGAGATCGCAAAGGCGGCACGGTCAGTTGATGCTGAAGTCTTCTACCCCGACATCTCACTCAATGATCTGCGACGGGATTTCGATTCATTTGGGCTGAATGTGAAGAGCCCGGATCTGAAGCTCGCCATTGCACGGGCAAAAGCACTGGTCACCGGGAAGGTGGAGGCGGATGCGGTCTTCATCGGAAGCTGTTTTAGGTGTGCCGAAGCTGCAATCGTCAGGACAGAACTCAGGCGGTACATCCATATGAACTCAACCCTTCCGGTCGTCTCGTACTCATTTACGGAGCGGACGTCCTCAGGGACTCTCCTGACACGGATGGAGGCGCTCACAACAATAGCACGCCGGCGTGCCCTCCTCGCACGTGAGGAGCAGACCGGGATCACAATGGGCGTCGACTCGGGCTCATCGACGACGAAATGTGTCGTAATGAAGGAGAACGAGATCATCGGAACCGGTTGGGAGCCGACGACCGAGGTGCTCCGATCCTCGGATATGGTTGTTGAAGCGGCACTCGCCGAAGCCGGCCTCACGATAAATGATATCGAGGCGATAGGAACAACCGGGTACGGACGGTTCCTGATCGGGAAACACCTCAATGCCGATCTCATCCAGGAAGAGCTGACTGTCAACTCAAAAGGTGCCGTCTATCTTGCTGATACCCAGCACGGTCCTGCAACCGTCATTGATATCGGAGGCATGGATAACAAGGCGATCTCGGTGATGGACGGGATCCCCGGCACCTTCACAATGGGCGGCATCTGTGCGGGGGCGAGCGGAAGGTTCCTTGAGATGACTGCAAAACGGCTTGGTGTCGATATCACAGAGCTTGGACCGCTTGCAATGAAAGGTGTGTCGGGTGGCGTCCCGATGAACAGCTACTGCATCGTCTTTGGAACGCAGAGCCTGGTGAATGCCCTTGCAGCAGGCAGCACACCCGAAGATGTGGCAGCAGCTGCCTGCCACTCGGTTGCCGAACAGGTCTTCGAACAGCAGCTTCAGGAGGTCGATATCCGGGAACCGGTGATCATGGTTGGGGGAACTTCGCTGATCCAGGGTCTTGTCAGGGCGATGGGAGAGCTCCTCCAGACCGAGATCGTCGTTCCGCATCACTCGCAGTATATCGGTGCCACGGGAGCCGCACTCCTTGCATCCGGGTTTGTTGACAGGAAGAAGGAGTGAATTGCCATGACGTTGCTGGATGCGTTTGAGGTCGAATGTTTTGAAGAGACAGGCAGGGACTTCTACAAGCAGATCACCGAGACCGTCCTCTCAGACCACAACCTCACGGCGGTCATCTCAAAACTCCGGATCTTCATCGATCCGAGGATACCGATCTTTGTTGCTGTCGGGACGATCCGGGATGCGGGTGCTGCCGTCAGGATCTCTGATATCGGATCGATCCAGATGCAGGGCAATGATACAGTCATCTCCATCCGGGATGAGACCTATCTCGCACAATTCCTCACCCACCTGTATGGGATCTTCGGGCATGATCATGTCGATCAGCCCGATCGGTTCACAGTCATCATCTCGGATGTTCCGATCCCACAGGACTTCGAGAAGATCGAGATTGTGAACCGTGCCGATACCGTGCTCCGTGACTTAATCTACGCGATGACGGTGATCGCACCCGAGGGCTTTAAGGTACGGAGGGAATCCTATGGAAAACGGCAGTTCTTCTATGCCGCAAGTGAGAATACGCTCCCCGAACATATCGTCGGGGATCTGGTATCTGCACAGTTTAAGCTGATCGGGGAGGAGATGGTATGATCCTTGTTCCGATCACCTATACGGGAGGCGTGTACCGGCATGACGAGGTTATTGACTATATCGAGGATCTCGGCGGATACATCATCCAGAAACATGAGATGGCACAGGAGATGGTGCTTCAGGCATTCATCCCAAAAGATGATATCGGACGGTTCACCGCATTCACAAAGCCGCTCGCCGGAGAGGTGGCCGAATCGCCGCTTGTCGGCTGTGAGATAGCCGTCGTCATCCCGAGCCTTGAGATCCATCACCTCCCCCATTCCGCCTGCGATATTGCCGAATATCTCAGGACTGTCGGCGCCAAGACGAATATGGTCGGCCTGGCACGCGGCTTTGGGAAGCGGATCTCACAGCTGAATGATGAGGAGCGGGATGTGATCAATGAGCACGATCTTGCCATCTATGTCCTCGGCAACTTCGAGACCTGTATCGAGCAGAAGTTCAACGGGCTCAGGCGGGGTGTGAATGTCCCGATCATCCTGACCGGGGCACCCCCACTCGAGGCACTGAAACGGATCACCGATCCCCCGGCAGCAGGCTATGTGGGCAACCTCGGCAGGTTCATGCACAGGACACGGACCGAGGCTGATATCGGACGGCTTGATGCGGTGGTCGAAGAGACTGCACGGGTATTAAATGAGATCCGGGACGAGATCGCCCATGACCCCCTCTCGGTCTCTCCTGCCAGATTAAAGGAGGTGATCGAAAATGGTGTCCCGGAGATTCATGAGGTCTATTCCCCAACCCCGGTCACCGTCCAGCTCACCGGACTTCGGATTAAACTGCCGTTTGATCAGTATCATGATACGATCAGATCGCTTCCTGTTGAGGAGGATGTGACGATCGGCGATACCGCATGGATTTCACCGTCACGAATGCGTGACTACATATTGGTGCAGATCAAACCTTTTTCAGAGACTCATATCGTGGTGTAGATGGAGATGGATTTCGAGGATATTATTCAGCATATCAAAGAAGATGGATCAGAGGAGACCGCTAGGGTCTGGCTTGAACAGATCGAGCAGGAGTATGGCACCGTCCCCCTGATATTCCAGCGGATGAGCGAGAAGCCCGAGGTACTCATCTCACATCTCCTGTACAAAGGGTCAGTCACACAACTCTCGAAACTCGAACCAAAAGTGGTCGAACTGATCAGCATGGCGGTTGGTGCCGCATTGAAATGCAGCCACTGTGTCGAGTACCACATGCGTGCAGCCCAGTCCAAAGGCGCAACACGGGAAGAGATCCTGGAGGCTGTGCTGATTGCTGGACTCCTCGCCAATGCCGCAGTCCTGGCAGATGCATACCGGGTCGTGAATGGATCCTGCGATGCATCATGCGATCTCTCCGGGGTTCCGGAGAAGCCGCAGAAGATCTGACACTATAACAGATCACTATTATCTTTCTCATCCAATCCGATCTAAAGTGAATCATGTTTTATCTGGCGGGGTGAAGAGGGGGTTTCACTTCAGCCTGACTCTTTGAGCCGATCAAATGCTGCTTTGATCAGCATGATATATTCTGATCCGAGATCCTTTGGATTCACAAACGGTATATCAATTGATATATTGAGGGGCGGGACAACTCCCATTGCTGTCTCGTTTCCTTGCCCATTCTCATCTGCTCCAATATCTTCTGTCAGGGCGGCAGGAGACGGTGTCGGTTTCAGGACGGTGATATAGTCCTCTTCCAGGTGCCAGTCTGATCCATCTTTATTTTTGATGGTCAGCATAACAGAGTAGGTGCCTTCTTCTGTGTAGGTGTGGGTCGGATGCCGCTCTGAACTGCCGGAACCATCGCCAAACTCCCATCGCCATTCTTCAGGACCGCCGATTGAGCGATCCGAAAACCGGATGGTGAGGGGAGCGTTTCCAAATGTTTTTTCTGCATCAAAGGCAGCAGTCGGCTGATCCCGTACAACGATATACCCGGCGCGGGTGAGTGATCCCGCAACATTCGTTCCTGAAGCGGTGAGTTGTACCCGGAATGTTCCGGGGTGGGTATAGGTATGGGTCGGGTTCTGCTGGATGGAACTCCGTCCATCACCAAAATCCCATCGCCACTGGTTCGGGCTGCCGCCGGAGAGATCGGTGAACCGGACTGTGAGGGGAGCCCCTCCCCTCTGCTGGTCTGCGCCAAAGTCAACAACCGGATTGACATCTGTTGTAATGAGATTATTCTTTGTGATGGTTGCAGTACCGTATTTATTCTCTGCCTTCAGAGTTACCGTATAGGTTCCCTTTTTTGTGTAGGTATGCGAGGGGTGCTGGAGAGTCGAGGTTGAGCCATCACCAAAATCCCAATGCCATGAAGTGATACCACCGGTGGATTCATCGGTAAACCGGACGGTCAGAGGGAGCTCGCCGCTTGTCCTGTCAACGGAAAAGAGAGCAACCGGTGGAGTGGTGACGGTGATATGATTTGAGAAGGTCTTGGTGAACCTCCCGGCGGGGTTCTCGATTGCGAGGGTGACGGAGTAGGATCCCGGCTCCGTATAGGTATGTACCACTGTCTGGCCGGTTCCCGTTGCCCCGTCACCAAATGTCCAGTGCCAGTTTGTCGGAAGGTGTTGTGACGTATCCCTGAAGATGACGGTGAGAGGGGCTGTTCCGGTTACAGGAGATGCCTCAAACTCCGGTACCGGCACAAAATCACTCTCATAGATCATCACATCATAGGGATTGCTCTGGAAATTCTGTCCGTCAACCATCGTGTAGAGGACTGCACGGTAGGTGCCGGCACGATCGAAGGTTTGTGTCACCACCCTGCCACTCCCAACCATCGGCGTGGCAGACGAGGGATCCCCCACCCTCGCAAACTGCCATGACCATTCAGCCACGTCCGTCTCGTTTCCAAAGACCGATCCGGTGAAGGTGATGGTGCCCGGAACGACTGCTGAGGTGGTGTCACTTGCGATCATCACATTCACAGCAGATGCGGTCTGGCAGATGAGGAAGGCCAGGAAGAGGAGGGAGATGAGAAGAGAACGCCTCATAGAACTCCTCCCGAGAGGAGAATGCCCGCAAAGAGGGCGGCACCGTAACTGGCAACCGGGGGAAAGAGGGAGGCGGGCATCGAGAAGTCAAACGTACTCCTGAGTGCGCCTGAGAGTATCAGAATCGACCATATCCCGGCGATAAAGAGTCCTGCAACAGGAAGAAGCCCGATTATTCCAATGGGAAGGACAGCGTAGAGCGTTATCCGGAGCAGCCTCCCGAAACTCCCCTCAACCCGTCCGGTGATCAGAAATGCGAGGAACGCAGCGATCAGAACCGCCACTCCTGCTGCTATCAGGGTTGTGATGGTGAAGACTGCCATAGTCGCAGGGTCGGTGATCAGTTCAGAGATGACCGGATAGAGAGCTGGATCAATTCCGGCATATCCAGCTAGATAGCTGATAATCCCGATGGTACCGAGGATACAGACGAGCATTGAGGTGAGGAAGAAGGTGAGCGGGAGCGGGAGGGGATCGTCCTGAAACCTCCCCGCACCCGATGGTACGAACAGAAATGTCAGCAGGCGGCCATATTCACGCTTCGGGCGGGGGGTGAGGGGATCGTCTGATCCGGTATAAAGAACATATTCCGAGAGTCCCCTCCAGTTATGATCCGGGGAGAGGCGGACACCGCAGGTGTCGCACCACGGGCTTTCCGGCGCAATAAGCGTCTGGCAGACCGGGCACCGGCATACAGGAGGCGGCGGTTTGTCATCATCTTCCGGAGGTGGAGGAATCTCCTCCTCATCCTCTTCCTCCGATTCTTCTTCGGGTTCATCCACCGTCTCAGCCTGGCACTCATGATCGGCAGATTCCAGATCATCATACTCCCCCTCGATCATGGGGGGAGGGGTTTCATCTGCGGTGAGATACTCAATCCAGGTATCACGCTCGTCTTCTTCCTCAAAGACGATGATCCGGTGGAAGATCTCTTTCTCCCTTGAGATGAGCGAGATGGTGACTGCCGGCATCCCGGATAGATCGATTGTGGGGGATGCATCAAGGATCTGTGATGAACGGAACTCTTCCCGTACCGACACCGAGGTGCCGCCACCTTCATAGATGATGAGTCTTTTTGAGGTGAGAAGGAGGCCGACCTGTTCATTATCCATCAGGAGTTCGGATCTCTGGCAGATCGGATATTCTACTTTGGCAGGAGGCCGTCCTCCCTTTGAAAGAGTCTCAGGCCTGCTCCCGGCTGTGCCGTCGATGATCTCCTGAACCCGTACAATGAACCTGTCCCGCTCAAATGAACCCCCTTTCTCTGAAGGGAAACAGAGGATCAGGCGCCGGATGCCACTTCCGGTTGCAATGGCAAGGACCGCAGACTGGTGGCCGTCCGGTGTAAACTCAGGAACGATATCGAAGAGATCAGATCTCTGAAATTCACGGGGTGCGCCTTCACCTGTTTCCGGGATCAGGCAGATCCGGTCGAAATAGAGATCGGATCTGAAGGGGATATCCTTGATGGTGATGCCGGTGAATGAACAGAAGGGAGTGGCAGGAACTTTTTTTTTGGCAGGGGTCTCCTGTCCGCAGGCACGGATCCCCCGGATATCACGGATCATGCTGAACACCCGGTCACGTGCAGATGATCCACCTGCATCACCCGGGAAGGAGAGGATCATCCGCCTGATACCACCGGAAGTGCTGATATCAAGGGCGAGGGAGGGGGAATCTCCATTTCCGGGTTCCAAATCCACCCCGGCAATGGCAGAGAGGGGGAACCCTGACCGGTTTCCTGCTCCATCTCCGGATGTCAATGTGATCCCGGAGGGGTCAATCCCGATAGCATACCGCTCACCCTTGATCAGAACACCGGAAAAGATCTGATCATTCTTTGTGGCAATACCAGCAGGCGAATCACCGTTGCCCTGAATAATCGCCCGGATCAGGGCTTCAAGACTGTCACGACTCTGGGTACCACCTGCCCATTGGGGAAAGGAAAGGACCATACGCCGGATACCACCGGGGGTGTTGATCGCAAGGGCGAGGGCGGGAAGGCCTTCGCTATCGATCTCGGGGACTGCATCGAAGAGGGCATCACGGGAAAATTCCCTGACTCTTCCTGTTTTTGATTCGGGCTCGAGCCGGACGATGCCGCGAGCTGCCGAGACGGTGAAGGGTTCATTCTTGATTGAGACACCGGAGAACCTGTGACCCGGCTGATTCCCCTGTGCTGCGCTGTCGCCTTCCATTATCTAATTATTATATATACTCATTGCACAGATAAGTCCTTTCTCCCCGGTTATCATCCGCCCCTGTTTTGATCACGGCTGTATGATAAGGGTTTATGTTTGTACTCCTCCAACAGAGAGTATGAGCGGTGATATCATTGCCTGATGACGATTCAATCAGGATACCCGAGATTGCGAGCCTTCTCTTTCTGTCAGAAGACCTGGTACGGCAGTATGCAGACGAATTCAATGACTTTCTTCCGCATCGGACGATCGGAAAAGTCAGGATCTATGAACAGAGTGCCCTCAAACGGTTCCGTGTGATCGCCGATCTGAGATCACAGGGATTAAGCCATGAGGGGATTGTCGCAGTTCTCCGCGGTGGAAAACCCCTCCACGAGATCGGGATGGATGAAGAGAGAGAGAAGAAGCAGGGAGAGGTACGATCAGCAACCCCGCCACCTTCCCCACAGGGATCTGATCTGCTGGATGAGATCGTCATCGCCTCCCGGCGGGCCGGGGAGAGGACAAACGCAATCGATCACCGGCTTGGAGCCATCCGTGAAAGCATGGCAGCAGATACCAGCCTGATCCTCCGTGAGATTGCCAGTCTCCGGGAAGAGGTCGCCCTCTCGCGATCGGAACTGAGAACACTCTGGTCACAGGTGAGGGAGCTTGAAGAGGATCTCAGGGAGCGGGATCTCAGAAAGTCCTGGCTTGAACGGGTGGCAAAACGGTTCTCCCGTTAAGGAGTTATCCTCCAGTTGATGACCACCTCGCGGGAGAAGAGGGTGGTGAAGAGATCGGATCGCTCCAGTGCATATTCGCATTCAAGGTACCCCTCGCTCCGTGCAGAGCAGTGGAGGATCACCTCATCCTCACCTATCGTGGCGGTGATGGTATCGACAAGAGACTGGTGGGAGCGATCAAGGCCGTCTGCGATCCTGAGGAGGGAGGCGAGCTTCTGCACGAGCTCCCGGTCTCCCGGATTTAGTTCAGCAAACCGCCTTTGCCGGAGGGAGGGCGGAGATCTTCTATGATACCGGATAAGTAGTGCAATAATCTCCCGCTCATCCCTCTTCAGGGGAAGGGAGGTGTCAGATCTGACCATACGGGCTCCGGTCTTGTTATGGGCACCGCCCGGCTGGCTCCACCCGATATCATGCAGGAGGCTTGCTGCCTGGAGGAGGAAGCGCTCCTCTCCCAGGAGGCCGTGCAGGGGAGTGAGCTCGTCGAAGAGCATGAGGGCATTCTTCATCACCTGTTCGTCATGATCCTTATCCGGGGAGTAGCCTGCGGCAAAAGCGCGTATCATCTCAAACCTGTCGCCCATGACACCGGTCTCGGGCTGGGTGTTCAGCTGCATTCTCCTGCACCTCACCTCAACCTTGACCCGGTAAGATATATAGGCTTCTCCGGGCAGGGGCGTGATCGCGAGATATGAGAGGGGAAGCCGGATGATCCGGTATCATCTCTTTTTTGTAGGTCCGCACCGATCTGATAGAGGAGATATGCAACCCGCAGACATACAGCCGGATTCTATAACCGGGATACGGAATAAACGGGTCTACATCGAGACCTACGGGTGCACCTATAATTACGGCGATACAGAAAAGATCAGGATCATTCTGGAGTCACAGGGGTGCGTTATTACCCGGTCTCCCGATGATGCAGACTGCATTCTCATCAATACCTGTATTGTGATCGAAAAAACAGAACGGGAGATGAGGAAGAGGATCGCCGAATGCCGGGATCGGAACCTCTTCGTCACCGGCTGCCTCCCGAAGATCGATCCGGATTGCGGGGGATTCGTGATCGATCCGGATACCATTCACTACCATTTCCAGAAGACAGGGGTTCACCCCTCCGGGAACCCTGCCATTCTCCAGGTGGCACAGGGATGCCCGGGCCATTGCACCTACTGTATCACCCGGAAAGCCAGGGGGCCGCTTCTGAGCCATCCCCTGGAAGAGATTGTCAATGAGCTTGAAGGACTGGTGAGAGAGGGTGCTGTCGAGGTGCAGCTGACAGCACAGGATCTCTCTGCATGGGGGATGGATCGGGGGGAGAACCTCGCCGGACTGCTGGAGGCGATCGGGAGGGTGCCGGGATCGTACCGGGTGCGGCTTGGGATGATGAACCCCGACACCCTCATGCCGATCCTCGATGCTGTCCTTGATGCCTGCAGAAGTGAGCAGATCTTTTCATTCTTTCATATCCCGGTGCAATCCGGATCAGATTCGGTACTCGGGCAGATGGGACGGCGGTACTGCCGTGATGATGTGATTGCGATTGTCCGTGAAATCCGTTCAAGATTCCCCTCTGCCCGGATCTCAACCGATATCATCTGCGGGTTTCCTGGTGAGACAGATGAAGACTTTGCAGAGACGATCGATCTCCTCCGCGCAATTGGGCCTGAGAAGATCAATATCACCCGGTACTCGAACCGGCCGGGAACACCGGCTGCCAGCAGGGCTGATATGCCGGATCGGTTCAAGAAGGACCGATCCCGGCTGGCAACTGCGGTTGCGGGTGAGATCTTTGATCGAATCTATACCACATTCATCGGAGAGGAACTGGACGTTATCGTCACCGAAGTTCTGCAGGAAGGTTCAGTCACCGCTCGGGATTCCGCATACCGGCCGGTGATCATCAGTGAGAACCTATCGATCGGAACCAGATGCCGTGTGCGGATCACCGGCCATCGCCGCCATTACCTGGTGGGGACGCGGATCAGCTGATTACTCCATCTGAAATTTTACTCGACCGAAAATTTTTCTTTATTCAGAGTGTAGTTCTGATATGCAATCCGGAGAAGATGAGGTATCGCCACGGAAGGCAGAGTACCTGAAATATATCCTTGAATCTGGCGGATGCGTAAAAACAACAGATATTGCCAATAATTTTGGCATATCGCCATCAACCGGAACCAAGGCGATCCGTGAGATGGCGGAGGCTGGGCTTCTGATCCATTTGCCATATGCAGGAGCCACCCTTACCGAAAAAGGAGAGCATATTGCACATTTTATCCAGAGAAGGCATCGAATACTGACGCTCCTCTTTTCCCACTATGGTTTTACCCCAGGTGAAGCCTGTGCCGAGGTGAAGAGTTTTGAACATCATGTCTCAAGAGATGCGGTGAACCGGATCTGCGCCTCACTGGGCCACCCGATGATGTCGGTCTGCGGGCGGATCGAACACGAGGAGGGATGTTGCATTGAGCCGGCAGAATGATTCCCTGCGGTATCCGGGGATTTTTACCATTGCTTTGATCCTTATTGCATGCCTCTCCTCAGGATGTGTAGAACCAAAGAGTGCCGAAGATGATGGAAGGATTCCGGTAGCGGTGACGATCCTTCCGATGAAAGAGATCGCTTCTGCGATCGGCGGGGACAGGATCACTGTAACCGTGGTTGTACCGCCTGGAACCGAACCCCATACCTTCGAGCCGACACCTGCCCGGATCGCGTCTATCGCAGAATCCCGGATCTTCTTCAGGGTGGGTTTGGGGCTGCTTCCTTTTGAGGACCGGCTTGTCAGCCGCCTCTCATCCCAGAACCCTGGCCTGCTTGTTGTTGATCTCTCAGAAGGAATTGACTTAATCAAAGGAGATGCAGGGTATGATCACGAGGAGAGCCATCATTCAACGGAATCGGCAGATCCCCATATCTGGCTCTCGCCCAAAAACGGTGCCCTGATGGCAGCAACAATCGCACGTACACTCATTGCAATCGATCCGGAGGGGGAGGCGATCTATCAGCAGAACCTCGATGAATACCAGAAGAGAACGGCTTCTGTGGATGCAGAGGTGCGTGAGATACTGGACACCCTCCCGGGCCGCCGGTTCATCTTAACCCATGATGCCTGGGGATACTTTGCCCGGGAGTACGATCTCGAGCAGGTTGCGGTTCATATCGGCGGGAAGGAGCCGACCGCGAGGGAGATACAGGAGATTATCAGAATCGCCGTTGAAGACGGAATCAGAATCGTCTGTGTCGAACCGCAGTTTTCGGAGAGATCCGCCCGTGTCATTGCTGCCGATATAAACGGAGATGTGGTCGTAATCGATCCCCTGCCGGAGGCATACCTTGAGAACTTTATCAGGGTCGCAGAAGCACTTCAGGGAGGCTACAGATGACTGCTGCCCTCCGCCTGAATGACGTAAAAGTCTGCTATGGCAGGCATGTTGCCATCGAAAATGTCACCTGGGAGGTGGAAGAGCATGATTTTGCTGCCATTATAGGGCCAAACGGCGGCGGGAAGACCACCCTCCTCAGGGCAATCCTCGGCCTCCTTCCACTCGCGGCAGGGAGCATCAGTATCTTCGGCCATCCGCCTTCGGAAGGCCGGGATCAGATCGGGTATGTCCCGCAGTTCCATACCTTCGACTTCTCCTTTCCGATCACCGTCTCGGAGATGATCCTCCAGAGCCGGCTCCCACAGAAGAGGAGATTTCTGTCGGGATACTCAGAGGAGGATTACCGGGCAATGGAGAGGGCCATGGATCTGATCGGCCTCTCGGGGCTTTCGGATCACCCGATTGCCGATCTCTCGGGTGGCCAGCAGCAGCGGGCAATCATTGCACGGGCACTTGCAGGCGAACCGCGTCTCCTCATCCTCGATGAGCCGACCGTCTACATCGATGCTCCGGCAGAAGAGCTCTTCTTCTCGCTTATCGGGAAACTCCGGGAGACGATGGCCGTGATCATCGTCACCCATGATATCAGTGCAATATCCGGGCAGGTGAACAGAATCGCCTGTTTAAACCGCCGGCTGTATACGCATGGGGATGCGACCATCACCGAAGATATGCTCACGTCGGTGTATGGGTGCCCGGTTGATCTGATCGCCCACGGTCTTCCCCATCGTGTCCTCCGCGATCATCGGGGTGGTCGGGATGATTGAGATCCTCGGATTTGGATTCTTCCAGAATGCCATTGTAGCCGGGATTCTTGCCGCTATTGCCTGTGGTATTGTCGGGAGCTTTGTTGTGGTCAGTCGGATGGCAGCAACAAGCGGAGGTATCTCCCATGCCGCATTCGGGGGAGTCGGGCTTGGGTTCTTCCTCGGCATCGACCCCCTGATCGGTGCGATAATCTTCACTATCGGTGCAGCCTGTATTCTCTGGTACCTGAATGTCCGCGAGATGCAGGAGACCGATACGATCACCGCCGCAGTCTGGGCTGTCGGGATGGCGCTTGGTATCATCTTCATCTCCATAACACCCGGATATCCCCCGGATCTCTTCAGTTATCTCTTCGGAAACATCCTTCTCGTTCCATCAACAGACATCATCCTGATGGCACTCCTGCTTGGAGTGATACTGGCAGTTGTGATCACCCTCTTCCCCCGGCTTGTGGCAGTCACCTTCGATCCCGAATATGCAGCGGTGATGGGGCTGCCGGTTTCAGCGCTGAAGCTGGTGCTCTTCCTCTTAATCGCACTTACAATCGTCCCTCTCATCTCGGTAGTCGGGATCATCCTGGTGATTGCGTTATTGACGCTCCCCGCGGCAACTGCACGCCTGTATACACAATCACTCAAAACGATGATGATAACAGCAGTGCTGATCGGCGTTGTAACGGTCCTTATCGGGATCGCCCTCTCCTATGCATCCAATCTCCCCTCAGGCGCAACGATCATCATTCTCGGGGCAGCAATCTATGGAGGCGCCCTTGCCGGGCGGCACCTCCAGTTGCCCTGAGGGATCAGATCTCAAGTGCTTCCATATCCTTGAGAAATGGCATCAGTGTGGTGATGTACCTGCGTTGCCTGCCTGCAATAGTCATCTCACCGCACGCGATCACCTCAAGGATCAGTGGCAGCTCCTTAAGCTTATCCCGGAATTGTGGATCCTGGCTGGCAGCAAAGGCAATAAACTTCTCAAGTACTATAAAGGGGCGCTCATACTCGGGAACAGCCTTAAAATCCTCCATATCTTTCTGAAGTGTTGAGTTCCGGGCAAGATCCTCTTCAAAATAGAGATACATATCAATGCCATACCGGGAGCCGAGCTCCTCAAGCTCCAGTATATCGACCTTCTCACCTGGCGCAACTGCAAAAGTGTTGCATTCACCATCTCTCTTCGTCTCCATAGCCAATAGGTTTGAACCTGAACCTTATGAGAGTCACGATTCCACAATCGGAAACCTGCATCCTCTTCTCCGGGGCAGAAAGGATCAACACCTTTATGTAGGCATGGATGAAAGTGCCGTTTAGGTGTGTGACTGATGGCAGAGATGGATGAAGAGGGGACCAAAAAAGAAGAGCTTTTCTTTCAGCTGATAACGCTTCTCCAGACAGGAACGTTAAATTTCCGGTGGCGGGCAGCTGAGGCGCTTGGAAAAGAGGGAGATCTCCGGGCGGTCGGACCCCTAATCGAGGCGTTATCTGATGAGTATGCGGATGTCAGCTGGCTGGCAGCAAAATCACTCGGCCAGCTCGGTGATCCCGAGGCGGTGCCCCACTTACTCGAACTTCTGAAACATGAGGATAAATGGAACCGCCTTGGTGCTCTCATCGGACTTGCCGGGATCGGCGATCAACGGGCAGTAGAGCCGATTTCCGATCTACTGAAGAATGATACTGAACAAAAAGTCAGAAAGGAGGCAGCAAAGGCACTTTCCAGAATCGGAGGCGATGCTGCAGGGAAAGCGCTGGAGAGGATGAAGGATGAAGAGGATGAGGATGAGGTGGTGCGAAAAGCCGTTCTCGATGCACTGAAGGCGATGAAAGAGAAGAAATCAAAAAAGATTAAATAACTTATTTTTCTATTTTACCTCCATTATAGGCTTCTTTTCCCTTCCACACCCCTCCCGGAACGGGGAGGTTCCAAAAAGGAATACTAATATTCTCTCAATCCCTAATAGTGAAGAAATGAAGAAGGAAATCGGGAAGATTATTGGCATACTGGTTTTTATAACAGTACTCCTTGCTCCAGTAGATCCGGCAATTATCCCGGTTGATGCGCGATACGTTGCTGCCGTCACACTCCTGATGGCAATCTTCTGGGTAACAGAGGCAGTTCCCCTTGAAGTGACAGCACTTCTTCCGATCATTCTCTTCCCGCTTCTTGGCGTCCTCTCGATACGGGAAGCAACAACCCCTTATGCAGATCCGGTCATCTTCCTCTTCCTCGGCGGATTTATCATCGCGATGTCGATGCAGAGATGGGGATTGCACAGGAGGATTGCACTCTCCATCATCAATATCGTCGGAACAAGCCCCAGGCGTCTCGTTCTTGGGTTCATGGTTGCAACCGGATTCCTCTCGATGTGGATCTCAAATACCGCAACCGCGATGATGATGATCCCAATCGCCATTGCGATCATCGCCACTGTGATGCCCTCGGTGAACGCCAAACTTGATGAGATGAACGAAGAGCAGCGTGACTTTGCAGGATGCCTTGTTATTGCAGTTGCCTATGCCGCAAACATTGGAGGCATTGCCACTATCATCGGATCGCCTCCAAACGGGATCTTCATCGCACAGATGAAGGTTCTCTTCCCCCTGGCACCAACAATCGACTTCTTCACCTGGATGAAGTTCGGTGTCCCTCTTGCCGCGATCTTCATACCGATCGTCTGGCTCTGGCTGATTAAAGTCCCCTACCGCCACCTGCCACAGAAACTCTCCCAGGCAAAGGACGTTATCGAACAGGAGATGGAGGAGCTCGGGCCGATGAGCAGAGGTGAAAAATGGACGCTCTTCGTCTTCCTCCTCACTGCATTCAGCTGGATTTTTGCTTCCACCAAGGTGATCGGAGGCACAACCATCCCCGGCCTTGACCAGGTCTTCCCCGGAATCAATGATACGGTGATTGCAATCTTTGGAGCACTCCTCCTCTTCTTCCTTCCCGTTGATATGAAGAAAGGGATCTTCACCATGAACTGGGAATGGGCACAGAAGATCCCCTGGGGCATTCTCATCCTCTTTGGCGGGGGTCTCTGTTTATCTGCTGCATTTATCTCAAGCGGCCTTGCAAAGCTGATCGTCAACTCCTTCACGATGCTCTCGCTCCTCCCGATCGTGGCAATCGTGCTGATCGTGGCAATCGCAGTCTCCCTCTTAACCGAGGTCTCCTCAAATACCGCTATTGCATCGGTGATGATGCCGATTATGGCCGTAACAGCGATCTCCATGGGAATCCATCCCTACATACTGATGCTGACTGCCGCAGTCTGTGCCTCTCTTGCATTCATGCTTCCCGTCGCCACCCCGCCAAATGCAGTTGCCTATGGAACAGGGTATATCGATATGAAGACACTCTTCAAATCAGGATGGGCTCTGAACCTGATGGGTGTCGTCTTCTGGACATTCTTCCTCTTCACTGTTGTGATCTGGGCGATCGGATTTACCCCGGATCTCCCGGCATGGGCAGTAAACCCCTGATCTCTCCATCACCCTTATCTATGGAGAGAGCAATAGCCTGCATATGTCACGTATTACGATTAAAGACGATGAGAGCCTTTCTGCCGGAGCCGGTGTCGAGGGGCGGCATCAGAAGAAGGGTTTTGATACCGATATCGAAGGCGAACGGGGGAAGAAGAAAAAGAAACAGGGTTTTGGCAGCCTGAAGTTCGATACCCAGAAGAATGCCGATATCTTCGAATCAGAACCCCGTTAACCGGGGATGAGGTCGGATCCCTTTTGAATGATTATCTCTCTTTCACCATCATAGGTCGAGAGAAGACCATAGACGGTGATCTGATCGCCGATCCTGAGGGGAGGAGGATCAATTCCCCCAGGAATAAAGACTTTTACATCCGAGAGGATGATGATTGTATGGCCGCCGCTCCAGGTGGCCCTGATATCATCTATTGTTCCTGAACACACAACCAGTTTCCCATCAGGAAGAGCGGGATCATAGGGATGTGAGAAGAACGCAGGACCTGCTCCCTGGATGGCAAGATGAAAGACCAGGATCACCAGAAGAGAAACCACAATAAGAATACCTGCCTTCTTTTCCGCAGGAGTTGCCATTCCAGAAAGGTCTACCTGATCTCTTATGAAGCGATAGGTTGATATGTTAACAGCGTTAACATACTGGTATGCACCCCCATATGCTACCACCTTCCTCGCAGAAGGTTCTTCACCTTCTCCAGCAGGGTGGTTCGATGACACATAAGGATATAGTCAAAGAGAGCAGCCTTGCACCCCGGACAGTCCGGTATGCACTCAAGCGGCTGAAGGAACAGGGACTCATCCTTGAAAAGTTCAACTTCCGGGACGCACGACAGATCATCTACGAATGCAGGATTGCAGATAGCCAGAGGGCTACGGCATGAAAGAGCCGCTCTGCGATATCACCCACTGTGACGAACTGGCACGGAACGTGCTTCCCCGGATGAGGGCGGAGCTAGTGTACCGGCTTGTGAACGGACAGGGTGTGAGGCAGAGCGAAGTTTCCCGCCGTCTCGGTATATCCCGCGCCGCCATATCACAGTATCTCAGCAGGAAGCGTGGATCCAAAGAGATAGAACTCTCTGATGATATCGCTGCCATGCTTGACAGATGGGCATTTGCCGTGATGAACGAAGAGGAGTCTTCCGCAATCACCATCTGTGATATCTGCAATTGCACAAAGAAAAAGAAAAAATTACCCTAATCTTTTCTGATCCGCTTTCCCAGGATAATTCCCGCAAAGAAGAGCAGGATGGCAACAGCGATCATTGGTTTAGGCCATTCCTCCGGGATTTGGGCGAATATCTGACCTGCCGGGCGATAGTCGTTCTTCCAGTCCTCTTCAAAGACCCGCAGGTAGTATGCGGCGGCATCAGGATGCCTGATGATGACCCCCGCCTCCCGGTTGTTCATGGGAGAGTTCTCATTCCAGTTGATGCTCGATACAAGAACGGCATTTCCATCCACGATCACTCCTTTGGTGTGGATCTTCGTGATCCCGGCACGATCTCCCTGATATAACCGTGCTTCAAGCGGAAGATCTGCTCCTTCCGCATGCCTGTTGATGAATGCCACCATCTCATCATTATCAGCATCACCCTCAATATTGAACCAGCTGGCATCAAGGATGATCCGGACGTCTACTCCGCGGCGAGCAGCATCAATTGCCGCATCCAGCCATGGATTGGGTGCATTCTTCGTCCAGTTGCTGATGTATGCCTGCTGAATCTCAACCGTCCGGGTTGCTCCCGCGATCATCTCCGGAACCAGGTGGGAGGTATCTGGCGAGAGCACCGGGATTACCGTTGCCCCTTCGATGAAGAGGGGGCTGTAGCGTTGTGTATGGGCATCGGATATATCCGGGGCAGGAATCTCTGCGTTCCGTGCAGGAGAGATCGGGACGACATCCCTCCCGATGCTGTCTTCGGAATAGACCATCCCGAAATAGTCTGCAAGCCGGGAATCATGTATCCAGACCCCCCATCCCCGGTTGCCGGCATATCCGGGGAGAGGCATCCCGCTCTCCTTGATATTTTCGCTCATTATAAGGAGAGATTCAGAATCAATGATAAGATACTTTGAGTGGAGGAAGCGATACCTCGATCTCTCACCTCCGGAAACACCCATATAATCGACAGCAATTCCACTCTGGTTCATGACAGTAAGGAGGGCAGATTGTTCCGGGGAGACGCCGCCGACCGGAGATCCCTCCATGAGAATCCGGATCACGACACCCCGCTTCTGCGCATCCATGAGGAGCTTGCCGATTCCCGGATGCGTGAATTCGTATACGCTCACCTCAATTGAGCGTTCTGCTGAAGATATCGCTTCTTCCATCACCTCAAAGGCTGAGTCGGGGGAGACGAAGAGGGTGGCAGAGACGCCTTCAATATGGATCGGTGAAAAATCGCTCTGCCCGATCAGAAACGGGCGCGGGTTCCAGACGCCATCGACGATCCGGTGGATCTGCCCTTCACGCGGCTTTACGTCCCGTGGCCAGGCGATCTCAAACTGCCTTGTGCCGCGATACCAGAGCTCTATCTCATCCTCTGTATTTGTCAGGATGAACCGATCCATATGGATGAGATTTGGAACGTTATCTGTCGATTGTTCCCATTCAAAATCCGGATAAATCCCATGGGTGGTTTTGTATGCCTCTGCCTGACGGGCAAGAACGAGATCCCCATTGATCCGGGTCCCGGGTGGGAAGCTGAGTGTTCCTTCACCATCGGTGATCGTCCAGCCTTCCAGGCTCCCCTGCCCGGTGAGGATGATGAATTCATCGGGATCATAGGGGAGGTAGGGATCCGGGCAGAACGCGGTGACGGTGATCCCGGCGGTGGCAGCAGCAGGGATGAAGAAGAGAATAAAGAGGAGAAGGATGAGGGGCGTACGCATGGAGAGTTTTCGATCTATTCCTTTATTGCCGTCACGGTTTTATTCTTCATATGGATGGGTATGTGGTGAAGGTTGGGGGAAGCCTCGCCGATATGCTGCCGGAACTGGTTCCGATACTTCTCGAGTCTAAAAAGAGGCTCCTGATCGTTCCCGGCGGTGGAGCCGGAGCCGATGCAGTCCGTCTGATCGATCCCGGTCCCGATGCCGCGCACTGGATGGCAATCTCGGCAATGGAGCAGTATGGCCACAGAATCGCATCGTTTGGCATCCCCGCAGTTGATCAACCGGGGGAGATCAACAGGACGTCGGTCCTCCTGCCATACTGCCTTCTCAGAAGAGAAGATCCCCTTCCACACACGTGGGATGTGACATCCGATACCATCGCCGCATGGGTTGCATGGCGATCAGGACTCCCTTTGATCGTCCTCAAATCAGTTGATGGACTGCTATTGGATGGAATAAAGATTGATATCGTCACAGAACCCATCACAACCGATACTGTTGATACTGCCTTCCTTCCCTTCATCCTCGAGCATAACGTGAGGGCTGCTGTTGTGAACGGCCGAAAAGAGGGGAAGCTCCGACTGGCACTTTCCGGGGATTTTTCCCAGGGCACCTATATCCCCGCCCGGACAGAGGGATTATAACCGATTGATCCCAACCATATAAGGGAGTCCGACTATGTCAACAGTAAAGTGCACGTCATGCCATGCCCCGCTCGCTGAGCGAGGTGCTACCGAATTTAAATGTCCAGAGTGCTCCGAGGTTATCCGCCGGTGTGCCAGGTGCAGATTACAGAGCATACCATATGTCTGCCAGAAGTGCGGATTCCAGGGGCCCTGAATATGGGAGCAGTAGCAGTTATTCTGAAAGTGATGCCGGAATCGACCGATGTTGATCTCGAGGCGTTAAAACAGGCGATCCGTGAGAAGATCCCGGGCGTCTCAGATATCAGGGACGAGCCTATCGGGTTTGGCCTTGTTGCATTAAAGGTTGCAACGGTCATCCAGGATGAAGAAGGCGCAACAGAAGGGATTGAATCACAATTTAATGATATCCCTGGAATCGACCGTGTAGAGATCGTCGATCTCAGCCGGATGATCTAAATTTACTTTTTTTTGAAGAATTATTCCGGGGAATGATAGCTCTCTTCGAGTAACTCGAAGACATGATGCGTAACTTCACGAATCTGTTCGGTTGAGTTACGGAATGCCTCAAGCTCATCTTCAGATAGCTTGATTGGTACAGGAAATGCTCCACCCCGCGTGATCCGTGCAGGAACACCGATACAGACACTCCCGATATCATGCACCTCCTTCTGGATGAATGCTGAGACGGTTAATATCCTGTGTTCATCCTCAACAATCGTCCTGATGATGGTGGCAATCGCATCGCCCGGACCATAGACGGTTGATCCTTTGTTCCGGATGATCAGCGATCCGCTCGTCTTTACCCGCTCCATCATCTCCTCTTTGGGGATGTGCGAGAAGGCCGGCAGGTTGTTAATCTGGATACCGCCGATCGTTGTTGCAGACCAGAGAGGCACCATCGAATCGCCATGTTCTCCGATGATCCGTGTGTGGACTTCCGAGACATGGACATTAAAGAACTCTGCAATACAGGATTTCAGCCGCATCGAGTCAAGGTGCGTCCCAAGCCCGAATACCCGGTGTGGCGGGAGGTTTGAGTACCTGAGGGCAACTGCGGTCATGACATCGACCGGGTTTGAAATGACAAAGAGAAGTGTTTCCGATGCGTTTCTACCGATCTTCTCCGCATATCCTGCGACAATCCGTGCATTATCGACTGCGAGATCGAGCCTGTTCTGATCGGACTTTCTGGCAGCACCCGATGCCAGTATTATGATCTCAGATCCACGGAGATCTTTCTCATCACAACTCCATGAGATACGGGTATTGGTTCCGCGTGCCGCAAATGAATCTTTGAGATCGCGGGCCAGCCCTTCAAGGTACAGCTGGTTTCCATCACGGCCAAAGAGGCTCACCTCTTTCACATGCGGAATCTGGGATATCGCATGGGCTGCATATGAACCAACCTGGCCTGTCGCTCCGATGATCGTTACTTTCACCATAGAAATCAGCATATTGGGAACGCGTCATCGGTCGACAGCACATACCGCCGTTCCACAGACCTCCCTTCTCCACCCCGCTACCCCATGGGCGCCAGACGTCTGCGGTAAGTCTGCTCCCTTCCGGGCCTGAACCGGTACCCGCAGCAACAGGCCTCACCCCCCTCCGGAGGATTGGTCCCTGGCCGTTGACCTCATAGGACGAGGCTTCTACGTCGGAAGATACTGCTTCCCGGAAGCTGCCTCAGCCTTCCTCAGACTTCGCCCCCCGCATGTCGACGGTTTCGGGTGACAGGTGACGTCTAACCACCCGGGCTAGTTCCCGTAAATCATAGGTTTTTTTATGGGATAAATACATCCCCATGGTTTTTTGCTTTCCACTCACTGATGGTCTCCTCCACCATATCACGGGAGGCCTTGTCAAAGAGATCGATGACTGTCAGGACATTTCCCTCGGGGATATGAGGTGAGAGAAGCCGGTAATCGCCCTGATAGACCTCTGCCGAGATTCCGCCACGGGCGGTTGCAACAAGATGGGGTTCACTCCTCACCGGCGTATCCGCCATCGCAGTATAACTCTCGAATATCTCCACATCATCAATCCCAAGGTAGGCATGATTCACCTTGAGATTGAATGCGGTCCAGAATGCAGCTGCATACCAGGCATCATTGAAGATCAGGTTCTGCACGCCGAGCCGTGCGGCTACAATACCGAGTGTGCCGCCCCCGCAGCAGGCATCAACAAAGGTCTTCGGCCGTTTTGTAAAGACCTTCCGATCCACAGAGATGATCTTTGGATTTACCGGGCGTGGGAATTCGATATGCATCATTGATGACTGTTTGTAAATGACGATCGGGCCGACCTGGGTTGCAAAGATGTTTGCCCTGACATCACAGCCTGCAAGGAGGGTATGCGTCTTTGGAGGAAGATCCGAATCAGGATCGGTGATGCCGGGTATGATATGATTGTCCTGAATAATCCCCCTGACTTCCGGGACTTCGGCGACGATACGTTCTGCGGTTTTTTTGCTGAACTGATCGGTGAGGAGGACGAGCGAGTGACGGGGCAGGTATGGCGCCTCATGCAGGACAAAACCAGGATTAATAAGCGGGGTGCCGACCTCCTTTAGAGGCTCGGAACCGGTGAGATCCCCTTCCTCAACACCAATCCTATACATCACCGCATACACATCATCAATGAACCGCTTCCCGCATGAACAGGTATCGGGAGGGATATAATCGGGGGGAGGGCTTTTCTTGTCAAGATGCCTGCCCCTGCACCGGGGACAGGGCGAGAAGATCGTCTCCATCGTATTGATCAGGTCAAAGGCATCGGAGACGCAGTCATCACCACAAACCGGGCACTTCATACACCCCACTTGGAGCGGGAGAAGATAAAGGATCAGCATCTTGTGGATTGAGGGGGGATGCACGATTGCTCCGGATTGAATGGAGAATAGAAGAAAAATGCAGTTTTTTTATGGCAACCCGTGATCCGGGAAGGTATGCGAAGAGGGATCGGAGGGGTTTTGTATGCGCGCCTATTGCACTAAATCCAGTCAGATTCGGAAGAGAACTTTATCAGTAGAGCTGCCAGATGATCGATACCTGAGGTGATGTGAGAGTGAGCCAGATAAAAGAGGAGATCCTACGTGAGTTAAACGATCTCCCACCCGGTACATGCCATGAAGTCCTTGACTTCATCCGTTTTCTCAAATCCCGGAGTCGACGAAACATTCCGGAAACTGTCACCGTACGTGAGTCGACACTCATTCAGGACTGGCTTTTACCCGAGGAGGATGAAGCATGGAGCGGATTATAAGAGATGGGCCTGATGCGATTTGAACGCATGACCGCCCGGTTATGAGCCGGGCGCTCTAACCAACTAAGCTACAGGCCCTGTTCTGGATCACATTACCAGAGAACAGGTGTGGCAATGTACCAGTATCTGTTGACCCATAGACTAAAAAAGATGTATGATGGGGGATTGCCCTGCCTTTCCATGGATTCGGCTCAGCCGAAGATCCAGCTGAAGATTCCCCCTTTCTGCTCTTCAATAATCGCCCTCTCTTTGAGGCGGCGCTGCTCCTCCTCCATCAAATCGATCTGTTCAAGGAGGATCGTTCTGAGTTCGGGATCGGTTGATGAGTTTGTCAGGACGATGCCCTGGATCTCTTCTATCCGCCGCTCATTCTCTTCTGCCTGTACCCTGATCCGCTGAGCCGCCTCCCTGTCACCGCCGAAGAGCGACAGCATGATACCGGATCTCTGCTCCATTGCCACCTCATCTCCCCACTGGGAATTCACCGAGGCATTGTACTCACGGGCAACTTCGGCAACGAACGGACCGATACCGGTCATGTTCTCAGCGGCAAGGAGGGCGAAGACGGCATTCCTGACCTGATTCTCATGGGCATACCGTGCCCGTGCATGCGAGGGGAGCGCCTGTGCCTCTTCTGCCTGTATCTGCTGTCGGGTGCGGATCATGGATCTCAGTTCTGCCGGATTCTCCGGACGGCGGGAGGTGTCTGCTAAAACCGTCACACTGACTGCTGCACCCGGCGATTCCACCGGAGGACCGGCATGTGCAGGCGTTACAGACGGGGCTCCCTGCACTCCCTGTGCAGGTGATACAGACGGCGGCCCCGTAGACTGGCTCCCGGTTTCATCCGGCGGACCCCGTGCGCCCGCCACCTGATCCGGCCTCCCCCCATGCTCTGCGGCAACAGCTGGAGCTGCGGCGGCAAGGAGAAGGAAGAGGCAGAGAATAATTGACAGAATTTTCATATGCCCCCATTTATACTGAGAGGTATATAAACATTCTCCCGGAGAAGGGAGGGTGGGGAGATTCCGGATAAGAGAGTCAGTATCTCCCGGTTCCAGTCACCATATCCCCCTGCATCTCATTCCACCCGTCATGCGGGCCGATGAGTTGGAGTGACGAGAGCTGGGAGTAGCCATTCCCGCTCCACCCCAGGCTCCACCACTCGTTGCTGCCTGAGAACCGAACCCCGACTTCGACGATTGTGTCTGGAGTGGACTCATAGGAGAGATACACAGGGCTTATGATTGCAGTGCAGGGGGAGGGATCCCTGCCCATGCCCAGAATAGTGCATCCACCTTCAGAAACGGTGTAGGGGAGGAGCGGTTCGGTTCCTTCCGGATGCTTCGTCTGGATCGTCCTGCCGGGATCATACCGGATTCCGAAACTCTCCGGCATCAGGATCGGCGTCTCTTTGCTGTAGCGATCGTTTGGCGGCATTGTGGGGGGAAGGATCTCCTGATCCGGCTCGATTGCAATCGGCATCCCGCGATATTCAGGAGTCATTCTGTCTGCTGTGATCGAGAGGAAGGGTGTACCATCGATGGTGACGATCCCGGCATCCCAATCCTCAGGTATGCCATAGAAGTCAGATAGCAGGGGATCAAATCCAGGCGCCGGGTAGGGGAGGAGGAGTGTCACATTATAGAGCGGTTCGGTGAAGCTGATTGTAGCCTCATAGGAGTGGCTGCTCTGGTACGAATCAAGCGATTCCGGGGAGCCGATGCAGCCGGCGGAAAGGAGGCAGAAGATGCAGAGGAGAGCGGGGAGAATAATCCTCATGGAGAAAGATAGGATTCCTCCGGGAAAAGGGTTGTTGATCGGGTTGTGAAGATGCCAGAAGATTCCCGCAGGTATTATCTGATGAAGCATCCGAAGAGATTGTATTCAACAGAAAGTGTTGCTGACAAAATGAATGTTTCTCGGTTTTTTGCAATTGTCCTCCTCCTTCTCTTTGCTTCTGCTACCACTCTGTACATCTTTTCTGGAGGTTATGAGCGAGCAATCGTAACGGTCGTGTATATTGGAGAGAAGGAGGATTTCAGCTTCCTTGATTCTTCATTCCGTGGATTGTACAAGGCACAGGATGATTTTGGCTTTGGTATCCGTGAAATTCACCTGAATACGAAACCTGATTCCGATCCCGTGGTGGATGCCGGGGGGAACAGATCTGAACTGGTGCTGATACTCGGGGGCATGATGGGCGGGTATGCAGAAGAGGTGCAGAAGCAGTATCCTGATGCCCGGATCATTCTCATCGATGCAGAACCCGATATCGAGATGGATATCCGCTCGGTCTCGTTTGAGATGTCCGGTGCTTCATACCTTGCCGGGATACTTGCCGCAGACCAGACACAGACCGGAATAATCGGCGTGATTGGGGCTGAGGATGCACAGGTTATCCATAGCTACACCGGGGGGTTTGTTGCCGGGATATACCGGGATCGCCCTGATATCCGGGTGATCACCTCCTATCTTGCAGATGATGCAGCCGGCTATGCCATGCCTGAAGAAGCCGGCCTTGCCACCCTGAGGATGCATGAGGAAGGGGCCGATCTGGTATTTGTTGTTGCAGGGGGCTCAGGTATCGGGGCGATACGTGCGGCAGAAGGAATTTCTGGCATGCATATAATAGGGGTTGATACCGACCAGTCTCCCCTCTCCCCGGAGACGGTAGTTGCATCGGTTGTCAAGAATCTCGATGAGATCGTCTATCGCGAGGTCGCAGATGTATTCAGGGGATCATATACTCCGTCCGCCATTCGAATAGGACTTGATGGGGGCGGAGCATCGGTTGTTATCAGCCCGGAGTTCTCCCATCTTGCACCTCTCATCGAGGGGCGCTATGATGAAGCAGTTGCGATGGAGGCAGATTATTCCCACAATAAGAGCTGATCGCAGATCAGGAGGGGGGCTTTCACGGGCCGGCATCATCGCCGTGCTGCTCCTCTTACTGCTCTCACCGGTTCCAACTGTTATGGGGATACCAGATGAGGAGAACTTTGCCGACATTGATCAACGCCCGGATCTCTTCCTGAAAGGAGAACCCCAGAGTGTCGATCTCGTCTACTTCCATAGTGTCACATGCAGCAGCTGTAATCGGGTGAGCCCGCTTGTTTATGCGTTTACTGAGAAGTACCCGGAGGTCCGCCTCTACTCCTATGAGATCGGGCTCAACAGGACAAATCATGAGATCTTCCAGGAGACGATCCGGAAAAGAGAGATCGGATCATACCTCATCCCGCTCTTCATCATCGGGAACGCCACACTCTCGGGAGAGATGGAGATCCGCCGCTTTTTAGAGGCATACCTGTATGATGAGCGGGATCTCACTTCTGATATTTCGGATCAGGCGATTCAGCCCATTCCATGGACATACGATCACCCATCCGGAGGAACAGAGGGCACCGGAAACCTTACTGCACCGGATAGCGGCTCTTCCGGGCGGCTTGAGGTGACTGTTCTCTCAGTACTGGCAGCGGCGGCTGTTGACAGCATCAACCCATGTGCCTTCGCCGTCCTTTTTGTCCTCCTCGCATACCTCACCTCCCTCCATAACCGGAGGAGACTCCTTCAGGTCGGGCTCACCTATATCGGGGTTGTCTTTGCCGTATACCTTGTTGCCGGGCTTGCACTCCTTGGGTTCGTCCATAGCCTTGGGATATCGGAATGGGTCTCCACTATCGCCGCTCTTGTGGTGATAGGAGCCGGTTTCATTCAGATTGTGGATCTGGTGCTGAAACAGAACGGCTTCACCCTCTCGATTCCGGAAGCGGCAAAAGAGAAGATCAGCAGGAATATTCGGCGTGCCACCATCCCCTCGGCAGTTGCGCTTGGGACACTCGTCAGCCTCGTCGAGCTCCCCTGCACCGGCGGGATCTATCTTGCGATCCTGGGGCTGATTTCTGATCGGATGACCTTTGCAGAGGGACTGCCATACCTGATCCTCTACAACATCATCTTCGTGCTCCCCCTTGTAATCGCCCTTGGAATCGTCTACTCCGGCACGTCCCCGGACCGTGTGGAGGCATTGAGGTACCGGTACAACCGCCCGGTGAGGCTTGTAATCGGCATCTTCATGATCGGAATAGGGGCGTCTATGCTGCTTGGGATAGTATAAAGGGAGACGGTTCACCATTCGCAAAGCGGTTTTGTAAAACTAGAGATGTTTTTCGTAATACTTAATGCATACAATAACTAATTACATTAATAGGAGAACGGTGGCAGAGTAATCTATGCCATTTCAAAGCTCCTGCCATCCTTTTTGTATGCCGGTGATACCTGATGCAGCCCACGACAATCGACTGGAATTTGATCTGGAGAGAACAGCAGAGAGAGCACCATGCGACCAACATGGAGAAGAACGATGCGAGCTTCTGGGATGCTAAGGACGCGGCACGCAGGTTCTATGCGATGGCGCACGAAAACAATGGCGAGCGGATCAACAAAACCCTGAAGGAACTCCCGCTGACCCCGGATTCGCGGGTCCTCGATATCGGCTCGGGACCGGGGGCAATAGCCATCCCGATTGCAAAGCAGGTGGCGCATCTTACCGCGGTTGAGCCATCTGAAGGAATGGCTGCGGTCTTTACCGAGAAGATCGGGGAGGAAAAGTGCGGCAATATCACCCTCATCAACAAGCGATGGGAGGATGTCCATGTGAAAGCGGATCTGGAGCCGCCATACGACATTGTCTTTGCCTCCTACTCTCTTGATCTCCCCGACATTCGCGGAGCGATTCAGAAGATTGAGGAGGCTGCATCAAAATATATCGCGATCTACTGGTTTGCGGGCGAGACCTCCTGGGATGCGATGTCACGTGATCTCTGGCCACAACTTCATGGATGTGAGTATGTGCCCTCCCCGAAATGCGATATCCTCTATAATGTCCTCTACTCGATGGGAATCTACCCACATATCGAGTCATTCCCCTTCCGGCATATCAACCGGTTCGAGACCCTTGAAGAGGCGGTCGAACACTTTTCCGGGAGATTCTTTGCAGAGATTGATGACCAGAAGGATCTGATCAGGAGATACCTTGAGAGACATACCATTCAGGATGACGGCACGATCATCATTCCCGGCAACTCGACCCGTGTCAGGATCTGGTGGGAGAAGACGGATCTTGTGCATTCAAACAGGTAAACAAAAAAACGAGGGGTTGTTGAAAAGAGAGTTACTCAGTCGTCTTCCCGTCGAAATGCTCGTGGGCAGCTTCTGCTTCTGCCTTTGTTTTATGGATCGTCTTATCCTGGTGTTCCGGCGGGGAGTAGATGGTGTATAACTTCAGAACAGCTGTCTTTGAGGTGTTGATCACGTTATGTTCCGCACCGGCAGGAACAACCACGGCACTGCCGTCTTTGACTGCATGTGCAACACCATCGATGACGACCTTTCCTTCACCCTCTTCAAAGCGGAAGAACTGATCAATATCGTCATGCACCTCTGATCCGATCTCCTCGCCAGCCTTTAGGCACATCAGCACGAGCTGGCTGTACTTCCCGGTATACAGGACTCTCCTGAAATCAGTGTTCTTTACGGTCTCTGTCTCAATATCTGCTGCAAATCCTTTCTTCATATCGTATTCCTCCAATCTTTTTTGTACGGCAAAGCCGCTCAGTTACCACTGGGTGTGGGGATTATATCAGGGTTTTGGAGATGGCAATTCCCTGCTACGTTCACTTTCACACTCAGCGGTTGGGGATTTATTGCATCCCGTGGAGAAGATTGATATGACACACAGTGAGGTGTTATTGAGTCAACTACCCCGCCCTAAACGGCGGGGCTTGCAATAGCGGTGTTCCCACAGACATTGCAATTTAATGTGCACGAAGGTTGCTCGTAGTTGAGCCTTATTCGTACCGGTCGGTTGACGCGACCGCTACTGATTATCGGTGTCATAACCGAATCACCAGCTACTTTTCTCAAATGGTTTAACGCACCATTGACATCCGCATTGATCACGGTACCGGAACTGCTCTGATACAG
>NPIG01000097.1_pt1 | contig 46869 bp, 41 predicted proteins | sample 8637441 | NCBI WGS metagenome assembly NPIG01 (sample SAMN07420675, study PRJNA396082) | bioreactor metagenome | isolation source: sample BR6 brine-fed electro-methanogenic bioreactor BR | place: Japan: Kochi | collected 2016-06-14
GGATGGCTCGATCTGCAGCAGTTTTTCTTCCAGAGCCACCGAATATACGCATATACATGAAATTGCTCCGGAGATTGCTCCCGACGTGGATTGGCCTTCCCTCCTACATCAGGGAGAACACCGCATTTTCTTCTCCCTTTCCACCACCCTTGGAGAGGGGGGGCAGGCTTGGCGGCTGGAGTTTTTTCCTCTGGAGGGGAAAGAGGGGGATAATCCCGAGGCGTGCTTCTGTTGCGTCTTTTCAAGCCAGGAGGAGCGCAAGATTGATGGGCTTCAGGATGAGCTTGCGAATTTGCAGCATATCATTGATGCCATGCCCTTTGGCGTGGCGGTGATCCGGCGAGATAAACACGTACACCTTATGAACCGGGCCGCCCTTGATCTGGCGGGGTATGAGAGTTTTGATCAGTTCAAGGCCCTGGGAAAGCCCTGTCAGGAGACCTTCTGTCCCGCCCCGGAGGGAAAGTGCCCCGTTTGGGAACTGGGGAATCTTTTTGACAAGACGGAACGCCCCTTTCTGTTGCGGGATGGTTCAGAAATTCGGGTTTTGAAGAGTGCGGTGCCTGTGGAGATTCAGGGAGAAACCATGATGCTGGAAGGGCTTATCGACCTCCGCAAGGAGAAGGAGCTGGAGCGCATGGCCCGAACAGATCCTCTTACGGGGCTTCTGAACCGCAAGGGGATGGAGGAACATCTTCAGGAGTACTACGACCGGGCGGTTCGGGGAGAAACAGAACTCGCCCTGCTGATGATCGATCTGGATAACTTCAAAAAGGTGAACGATCGGTACGGACATTTTGTGGGGGATAAAGTGCTGCGGCATTTTGGCAGGATGGTGAAAGATTGTCTCGGCGAGGGGGATCTCGTGGCTCGCTGGGGAGGGGATGAGTTTCTTGTGGCTACGCTCTCTTCTGAAGAGAAGGCTATGGCCCTGGGAAAACGCATTGTCACAAGCACCGAGGCTAACTGTCTGCTGGAGCCCCACGGGGAGAATCCCCTCTCTTTGAGTTTTGGGGCTGCCTCGTACTCTTCCGGGGTTTCTCTGCAGGATCTTCTGGAAGAGGCGGATGCCTTTATGTACGGTGAGAAGCGAAAGGGAGGTGCTTGTGATGGTAATGGAGCCGAGGGAAAAGCAGGAAAGAGAGCAGGAGAAGCAGAAGAAAAAAGAACGGACCCCCTGTGAGATTTTCTCCCGAGTGGTGGGGTTTCTGACCCCTCTTTCCCAGTGGAATGTGGGTAAGCGAGAGGAGTTCCGCCAGCGCAAGACTTACGATAAGGCGCTTCGGGAGGCGAAGGCCTCAGAATCCGAGAAAGAGGAAGCTGCCAGGGAAACTTCCGAAGTTTCTTCCGGAACGTCTGCGGGAAGATCTTCGGAAGCCTCTTCGAACGCTTCAAAGGAATAGCCTCTCCGTTTCGGGAGCTTTTTCGCAGATTCCATGATTCTGTAGCCCCCCATAAGTCCCAAAAAGAACGAGAGCCCCCAAGGGCTCCCGCGTGTGGTTTGTTCGGCTTTTTATTTCTGCCCCGAAAGCTACTCCGGGGTTTTGCGCAGCTTCCACAGGGGTGGGTTATGGTAGCAGCGGCGGCATACCGGAAGGTAGCTTTCGGTGCCTCCGATGAGAAGCTGTTCCCCTTCGTAGACAGGCTGGCCTTTTATGAGCCGCAGGTTCATGGTGGCCTTGCGGTTGCAGAACCAGCATACCGTTTTGATCTCCTCCAGGCTATCCGCATGGAGCAGCAGATATTCCGCCCCTTCGAAGAGCTTGTTCCGAAAGTCGTTTTTCAGGCCGAAGCAGATCACGGGGATGCCCAGGCTGTCCGCCACGGAGCTGAGCTGTATCACTTGGGGCCCTGAGAGAAAGTGGGCTTCGTCCACCAGAACGCAGTGCAGCTCTTTGGACATGCAGCGAAAGACCTCGGCGTAGAGATCCGTATCGCTATGAAAGCTGAGGCTTGTGGCCCTGAGGCCGTTTCGTGAGGCCACGGTGTTCTCTTCGGTTCGGGTATCCAGGGCGGCGGTGAAGATGAGCACCCGCTTTCCCTGGATTTCGTAGTTTTTGGCCACCCCGATGAGCTGGGCGGTTTTACCGGAACTCATGGCTCCGTAGCGAAAGTAGAGCTTTCCCACAGCGTTCCCTCCCCTTTCCCCTAATTCCCCTCTTTGTTCACTTTGTTCACTTCTTCCAGCAGGTTCTCCAGCAGATCCTCCAGCACCGGGGGGGTGTAGTTGGGGCCTTTCAAAAGCTTGCCGTCTTGGCGCTTCTGCATAACCCCGTTTACAAATTTAGTGAGGTTCGAGGCGTGCACCCGGTCGAAGGCTTCCGGCAGGGGAAGCCCGAAGGCTACAGCAAAGCCCGAGAGCACGTACTGAATGTCCGCAAGCTCCTTGAGTACCGCCGCATCGTTTCGGGGGGATTCTTTCAGAGATTCCCGAAGCTCCCGCACCTCTTCTTCGATGAGCCTCAGGCGCAACTCCACCAGATCCCGGTTATCGAGGCTGCCGGTTCCCACGGGGTGATCACACCCCTGGTGAAAGTCCGCCACCCGGGCCATGTACGAATCCATAGACACCGCTGTCACTCCTTTAATATTTTCTTTACATATCCCCTATTATACCCCAGAAGAGGACGAAAAAAAATGCCGGGGAGATGTGCTTTCCCCGGCATTCTATGGGCAGATATGTTCTCTTTGGGCTCCTTCAGTTCAGTTGTGGGCTATTGCTCCAGAGCCGCATCTTCGGCATCCCGCTGCAGCTTTTTGGCTCGGGCCCGGCTCTGCCATGCGTGCAGTGCCAGGGCAAGGCCGATAACGCCGTAGGTTACGAAGACCCGGAAATACTCCCCTATCTGGGCATTCCCCATAAGGTTTTTTCCTGCCAGAGGGGAGACGATGAACATGGTGTGGAAGAGCAGGGTTCCCAGAAGGGCCTGGCCGATGGTAGCCTTGGATACCGAGGCACCCCCGATAAGGATGGCCGCCACCGCAAAGGTACCCACCTGAACGTGGCTTCCGTAGGTATTGATGTTCCCCAGATTCTGGAGGAAGATTACCTGTCCCCATCCTGCGAGAACGGTGGAGAAGATTACCGCCAGGATACGCACCCGATCCACCTTGATGCCCGCTACTGCTGCGATGTGCCTGTCCTGCCCCACCGCCCGGAAATCCTGGCCGAGCTTGGTTTTGAAGAGCTGATGCAGCAGGAAGCAGAGGAGCACCACCACCAGAAGAGTCACCACGGGAACGATGATGGGAAAGATCACCCCGGGTATTTTGAAACGTATCTTCCAGAGGTTATCCAGGGCATAGTGCATGGGTTTGATGTCCACGGTGTTGCGGAGGCCGATCCCCGTGGAGAGAAGCATGGATTTTACCGGTATGGGGATGAATTTTCCCAACAGATAGAGGCAGACGAACTGGTAGACTCCGTTGGCGAAGAATCCCAGGATGATGCCGGTGATCATCTCCTTGCCCTTGGCGTTGTTGAAGAGCATCCCCGTGAGCCAGCCGAAGAGTACCGCCATGGGGAAGCAGAGCACAGCGGTCCAGAGGAATCCCGAGAGCCCCGCCATACCGAAATTTACCGTGATGACGTAGGCGAACTGCCCCGCCATGGCCCCCAGAACGATACCGAAGTTCAGCCCCATCCCCGCAAGAATGGGGATGATGAGGGAGATCACGAGGAAGGAGTTTCGCGCCATTCGGGTGATGATTTCGTTGACGAGGAAGGGAAGAGGCAGTCCGCTGTGATATCCACCAAAGATACAGATGATGAGAAAGAAGATGGGCACCACGTTGCGCTGCAGAAATTCTCCCGTTTCAAAGCCCTGCCGCCGCACCGGCAACTCAGGTTTGTCGTTGCCGTTTATGTTCTGTTCGAGCATGGATTTATCCGTCACCGTACGTCACCCCCCGCTTCTCTCCGTGTCAGAGCGTAGAGAATAATCCCGTTGCTGATGATGATACGTACCACTTCTGCGAGATTATCCGCCACCACCACGTTTGCCACCGGCATGGAGACCACCAGAATGGACTGGAAGAGGAAACAGCCGATGATGGCGTGCCATACCGTGGCCCGCCGCAGCGTGGCACCCCCGATGAGAATGGAGGCCACCGCAAAAAAGGCCATGAAGAGGGGGGCCATGTAGAGCTGAAGAAAGCCGAAGCTCTGGGCGTAGACCACGATCCCCACCGCCGCCAGAGCGTTGGAGAGCACGGATCCGATGACCCGGTACTTGTTGACGTTCAGCCCCGAGGATTCTGCAAAGCGGGGGTTGTTCCCCACGGTAAGCATGGCGATCCCCGTTTTGGAGCGGTTGAAGAGAAAGATGAGAAGGCAGAGGCCTCCGAAGAAGAGGAGCAGCCCCGTGGGAATCGTAACCTCCCCGATCTGAAAGGAGAGGAAGCTGTCCAGCACCTTATCGAACCGATCCTGAAGAGAGATGGTTACCCGAAGGCCGGTGCCTCCGTAGGGCCAGATCATCTCGGGGCTCTTGAAAGGTACCAGGGTCCAGAAGATGCACATGAGAGAGACGATGGAAAAACCGAAGTACGTGCCCACCGTAAGCTCCTGCCCCTTCACCTTGTTGAGGAGCAGACCGTAGAAGTACCCCGTGATGGCTCCCAGGGGGATGGCCACCATAAGGGCAAAGAAGAAGGCCTGAAAGCCCATGAGATTCAGCTCTATGCTCAAGGTAGCCGCCACGATGCCGCAGGTAACTCCCAGAGGAAGGGCAAAGTTCGGCCCTGCACCGCACTGGATAGAGGGAATCATGGCGAGCACCAGCACCCCGTTCATGCCGAAGCGCGTGAGAATGCTGCTGAGGATCTGCCCCATGGGAAGTTTGAGGAAGTAGGCAGAGACCACGAGGGTCGCCAGAAAGATAAGGATGATAAGCCGGGGAATACCGAAATCCCGCACCATCTCCTGGAGACGATCTCCCAGAGAGACCGAGTTCTTTTCTATGGCCGCCATCAGGACGCCTCCTTTCGATGATGTGTAGCCTCTCCAGCCATGAGAAGCCCGAAATCCTTGTCGCTCGCATCGGGGGGGAGAATTCCCTCCAGCTTGCCTTCGTAGATGATGGCGATGCGGTCCGAAATGGTTCGAAGCTCCGCCAGCTCTGAAGAGGTCATGACGATGGTTACCCCGTACTCCCGGTTGAGGTGTACCAGAAGATCCAGCACGATCTTCTTGGCTCCCACGTCGATTCCCCGGGTGGGCTCGGAGACGAAGAGAATGTCCGGGTTGAGGGTAAGGGCCTTGGCGATGCAGACCTTCTGCTGGTTTCCTCCGGAGAGGCGCCGCGTAAGCTGATCCGGCCCGGTGCAGCGGATGTCGAGATCTTCGATCATCTTCAGGGCATGCTCCCGCACTTTTTTGGAGTCCATCATATTGAAGAGCGACCTTTTAAGAAACTTGTTCTGGCTCTGCATGGCCTGCACCACGATATTCAGCTCAATGGACTGATCCAGCAGCAGGCCGAGGCCGCGACGGTCTTCAGAGACGAAGGCCATGCCGCCGTTAAGGGCCGAGACCGGATCGTTAAGGGCAATCTCTTTGCCATCCTTGAGCAGTTTTCCCGAGGCGGGAGAGAGCCCCATGATGCCGTTGGCGATGCCTATCTTGCCGTGCCCCGCCAGTCCTCCAAGGCCGAGAATCTCTCCCTTGCGAATTTCCAGAGAGACCCCCTTTACCTCTTCACCGGGCATGTGTACCAAGAGATTTTCCATGCGAAGCAGGATTTCGGCCTTCTCCGCAGATTCTTCTTTGGAATGATCCCGGGCGGTCATGTCGATCTTGCGTCCCACCATGAGCTCCGCAAGCCTTTCCACCGAAGCCTCGGAGGTGGGAAGGTTTGCCACCTGTTCCCCATCCCGAAGCACCGTGATGTTCTGGGAAACCTCAAGCACCTCATCCAGCCTGTGGGTGATGAAGAGAAGCGAGATCCCCTGATCCGCCAGGCGTTTCATGGCTGCGAGAAGACGATCCGCTTCGGATTCCGTAAGCACCGCCGTGGGTTCATCGAGCACCAGAAGCTTGAGATTTTTCTTATCCAGCTCCCGGGCTATTTCCACGAACTGCATGTACCCTACCGGGAGCCCCGCCACGGGGAGCATTTCATCCAGTCCCATGTCCAGACGGTTGAGGGAATCCCGGGCATCCTTCCGCATGGTGGGCATGTCGAGCTTTTCGAGCTTGCTCCCGAACATGCGGCTCGCCAGAGTCTTTGAAGTTACTTCACGATTGAGCTTTATGTTCTCGGTGATGCTGAACCCCGGAAGAAGCATGAATTCCTGGTGCACCATGCCGATGCCCAGATCCATGGCGTGCTGGGGAGACTGGATCACCACGGGCTCCCCGTCAAAGAGAATTTCTCCGCCAAAACCACCGGTATTGTGAATCACCGGCATGCCGAACAGAATGTTCATAAGGGTGGACTTTCCCGCACCGTTTTCACCCACCAGAGAATGAATCTCCCCGGCTCCCACGGTAAGGTTAACCCCCTTCAGCACCCTGTTGCCAAAGTACTCTTTCACCACGTTGCGCATTTCAAGACGAAGCTCCGGCAACGATAGATCCCTCCCTCAAAAAAGGTTCAGGGCCACCCCTGCCGAGGCGGCCCTGGGCCTTATGACTTGTGCGTATAGCAGTTTCTACGGACAAGTAGGTTACACTGCACTGTTATCTCTACTTCTCGGCTTTGTCGGCTCCGTAGATGATGGACTCACCCACCACGAGGACAAAGTTATCAGCCTTCTCTTCGCCATTTTCGTAGGTGGAGGTGCGGATCTCGCCGGCATGCTTCCGGAGAAGATCTTCCATGTGAGCCCGATCGTAGCCCTGCACGTTGCCTTCGCCGATGTCAAAGGCGTAGTCCGTGGCAGCATAGGCAAAGGCCATGTTGATGGGCACCTTCCAGGTGGCGAAACGGCCGGCGCCGCCGCCTTCTACGATCTTCTCTTCGATGGCCTGGTGAATGAACGCCACATCTCCTGCCTTGCCTTCGGGGATCTCAATGCCGAGAGCGCCGGGGTAGGCATGGTAGGGGCTGGGGCAGCACTGCTCAGGATAGATGGCTCCGGTGTTGAGAACGGATTTGATGAGGGGCTCCTGCATACCGCAGTTGGTGGAGAAGAAAGCGATGTTCGTGCCGTACTTCTCTACCTGCCGGGGCACATCTTCGAGGATGAACTGCTGGGCTCCAGCGATACCGGCGTCTCCCGTGGGGTCAGGGGCGTTGATGAAGACCCACTCGATGCCGCGCTTCTCGCACTCTGCCTTCATGATGTCACGCCGCTGGGAGAGCAGCTCGTAGGACATGTGACGGGGGAAGGAGATGTGGCCGAAGGTCTTGGCGCCCATCTTCTCGGCGAGTTCGATAATGGTGATTCCCCGGGAGGGGTTGTCGGTCTCGAGAACGATGTCCGCCTTCTGGGCGGAGAGGATGGGATCTTCGTGAGGAACGATGTTGATGAAGAACATGTCAGGGCGAATTTCCTTGACCTTGTCGATGGCGGCGGCGGTGCCGGGAACTCCCTGCACCAGCACGATGGCCTTCACGTCGGGATCGGCTGCCATGCTGAGGATCTGCTGGATGGTGGTCTCCTGCTCGTCCATAAACTTGTCGGGATAGGTTACGTGAATAATTCTATCCTCGCCGTACTTCTTCATCATCTCCTGGGCTGCCCGATACTCTTCCTCCCCCTGGGAGGTGGTGCCGGTCATAATACCCACCTTGGCGGGACCCGCAAAGGCCATGCCACAGAGTGCCACCGCGAAAACCAGAGTCAACAGAATAGCTACAGATTTCTTAAACAACAAAAATACCCCCTTTACATAAATGAGTGCTTTTTTCCGCCGGAAACATATACTTCTCTCCGGCAAACTTTGAAACTCCCTTTTTCTCCAACACCACAAACCAACCAATCACTTGCTGCACCTGCATTTTTTCTTCGCTTCCGGACATCCCCCCCTTACCATCCAATCTATTTTCCGAAAAAAGCCAGTTCACTTTCCATAGTATACCACAAAATATATCGAAGATATTTACACTACATTGCTGACTTACGCTGATTATTCGGAACCACTTTTTTCTTTTTTTCAGGCATGTGATCATGTTGTCTTTTCACTGCAAGGCCCTATAATAGAAGTGTTATTACTCCAAGCTTTAAGCTTGTTTACGAATGATTTGCCATGCTGAAGAAAGGACTTCCTTCTTATCATGACGCAAGAAACCGCAGAAAACTGTCGGAATTCCGAACAAAGTTCTCCTCTTACGGAGTATCTCGGAGCGGAGCTTCCCCAGGATCTTCTGGATTCTCTCCGAGAGGCCAAGGGGCTTCTGGAGGAGCATCAGAAGATTCCCGGAGATTCTACGGATCCCGAGGATCGAAAGGCCCTGCGCGAACTGAATGAAAAACTGCGAACCTCCTACTGGAGCATCCTTCTGGGGGTCTGTAACCACCGCATGCAGAGGGTGGATGAAGAAGCAAAGGCAAACCCCTCTTTTTCCGCCACTGATGGGTTGCTGGTCAACTACGGCTATCTCACCCCGGAGCTCTCCTCGGCGGAGCCGGAACTTTTTTTGAGCAAGAGCATGGAGCGGGCTCCTCTGAGCCGTTACCAGTACTACCTGCTTACGGATTATATCAAAGATCTTCATTCCTGTTACTTCAACCGTCCTCTTCCGGAATGTTCCGTGGACTGCTCTCGGGAGGCCAAAGTCAAGAGCACCGAGGATGCTGCGGAGACGCTTCAGAGACGACGTCAGGCGCTGCAACGTATTCTGCTGCAGAACCTGAACGAGCCGCACCACACCGAAAAGGGCGAAAAGATGCTCAAGTGCCTGGAGGAGAAACTCCTCCCCCGCACCGAAGTAACCCTCCGCACCCAGGTTTTCCGCTACGCTCAGGATCGGATACAGATCGACATGCGGGAGGCCACGGCTCTCTACGACAAGGCCCGGGAGGATTACGCCAAGTGGCTGGAGCTTCTTCGGGAGGCTCTGGCAGAGAGGGAACATCTTCTCACCATTATCGACGAGCTTCTCGCTCTCACAGATCGGGTGGAGGAGGCTAAGGATCTGGCGATATCCATCCGGGAAGAACAGGCTAAGGATGCGGATAAGCGCAAGCGCTACGCCGCCAAGTACAAGGGCAAAGGGGCGCCGGAGCTGCGCATGGAGATTCAGGAGAAGATCAAGCAGGTTCGTTCTTTTTCAGAGATGTCCGCACGACGAAGCCGGCTGGTGCCCTCTCCCTTCTTTCAGAGTTCTCCCCGGGAGCTTCTCTCTCTGAAGGAACTGGATGCCCATCTGAGCGAGATGCCCGCCCTGGATCCGGAGATCTTCCGCACCACCCGGCTGAGGGCCCGGGGATATCCCCGGATATGCTTGGTGCCGGGCAAGGGAGACGGCATTTACGATTGGGAGGAACACTCTCTTCTCTTTCCCCTGGTGCCCTCTCGGTCCGTGGCCCAGACGGTGGCCCATGCCTTCGCCCTCATGCGGTGGGATGCGGACGAAGATCGGGAGCTCAAGGATACCTATGCTTCTCTGAAAGACAGCAAGGGAAAATCTCATACGGGGTTGCAGGAAGCCTTTGTAAAGGATTATCTCATCTGGATCACCAAGGAGACCCGGGGATACCGGATTCTCCCCAAGGATAAGTACAAATGGTTCAAATGGCAGATAGCCCGGGAACACTCTTTCTAGAGAAGTCTCCTCCAAAGGGGGATCTTCGGGTGCTCATCTACAATATCCGGTACGGCACCGGCACGGGGTGGCATTACCATCTGCCCTTCCCCTTTGCGGGATGCCTGCATCCCACCACGTACCGCATGAAGAAGATCGCCTCCTTTCTGGAGAGCCAGACTCCGGATATCCTGGGGCTTCTGGAGGTGGATTTCGGCTCCTTCCGGCATAATTTTTCCTGCCAGGCTCAGAGCATGGCGGCATCTCTGGGGATGACCTTTCAGGGGGCCATAAAGTATGCCCCGGATAATCTCGCCACCCGGCTTCCTCTTTTTCGGCATCAGGGAAATGCGGTGCTCTCTCGGCTTCCCGTGGCGAGCAGCCGGGTGCATCAGATGAGCCGAGGGATGAAACGGGCGGTAATGGAGGCTGATTTTGGAAATTTCACCTTCTTTCTGGTGCATCTTCCCCTTGGGAAAAAGGCCCGGCATCAGCAGCTTCGGGATCTTGTGAGGCTTGTGAAAGGGGCAAAGAAGCCCGTTATTTTCGGAGGGGATTGCAATACCTTCGGCGGTGAGGGGGAGCTTCGGGAGTTTCTGGAGGCCTCCAATCTTCGCCCCACGGATGTGCGTAACTGCCCCACCTACTCCAGCAGAACCCCTCTGAAGCAGCTGGACTTCATCTTCACCACTCCGGAGTTTTCCGTGCGCTCCTTTGAGGTCCCTTCGTCGGATCTTTCGGATCATCTTCCTGTGGTGTGCGACCTTTTCTTGTAGGGGCTCATTATTTTGGTAATTCTTTCTGAAGCATGGTGAGCAATGAGCGATTCTTTGTGGTATGATCCTTTTGATGCTTTTTAGTGAAGGATTGTACAGGATACATTTATTTTGAGATGGAGGGATTACAGATGATCACAAAAGCGTACAGGCGATACACGAGGATTCTGCTCCTGGGCATGGTAATGCTACTGGGGGTTTCCTGCATGGCTTGGGGAAGCCAGCGGCTCTTCCGGGGCACCTTTATCGGGGTGGCGGATTACGGTTCCTTTCTGGTGGCCTCCTCCGAGGGGAGGATTCGGGGAACTCTCTTCTCTGCCAAATACGACGGCAACACCACAGAAGTTCAGGGGCAGATAACCCCCGATGGGATCTATCTTTTCGAGGATGCTTCCAAGATCTTCCTCTTCGAAGGAACCCTGGACGGAGCGGGACGGCTCATGGGAAACTGGAGCTTCCGGGATCAGCGGGGGGGCTCCTTTACGGGGCTTGAAACCACCCATGCGGGGGGAGAGCCCCAGGGAGATCTCTCTCTTCCGGGACCGACTCCCTTCTCCGCAGCTCTCCGGGGAACCTATACGGGAGAACCGGATTATGGCACCTTCCGCATTGTGGTGGGCCAACGGGGGGGCATCTCCGGGATGATCGTCTCTGCAAAAGAGGATAACCCCCTGCCTCTGGAGGTGCGGGGAGAGGCTCAGGGATCTCTGGGTTCCTTCGAGACCCTGGATGGAAGCAGGCGCTTCCACGGCACCTTCGACAGCGTGGGACGCTTTATGGGGAAGTGGCAGCTCCAGGACGGCTCTCACGGAGGTTCCTTCACGGGGCTGGTACAGCAGCAATAGCAGTAACTTCGAAAAGAACAGGGAGATACGGAAAAGCGGCAACCCCAAGGTGAATACGGGGTTGCCGCTGTATTAGGCGGAGGCGGAGAAATCCACCGAGAGGGTTTTGCGGAAGATCCGGCGAAAATCCTGAACATGCTCCCGAATGCCCCAAAGTTCCAGGGGAGAATCCTTGAGGACCTCCACCTGGAGGAGAACCTTTTTCTTAGAGCCCTCCATCCGAAGGGAAGAGACCACCCCCGCATGCCCCCGATCCAGGCTCTCCGCCATGCGGAGAAAGGCACAGAGGGAGAACACCATCTCTTGAGAACGTTCATCCAGCATGCGAAAGGCTTCGTGTTTCTTCCGGGGGAGTTTTTTCCGGTGGTACAAGGCCAGAGCCGCCATGATGGCGATCTCCGTCTGGTCGAACCCGAGAAGCTCCGCATGGCGGATGATGTAATGGGAGTGGGCCTGATGCCCGGAAAAGGAGATAAACATGCCGATGTCGTGCAGAATCCCCGCATAGTAGAGAAGCTCCCGCTCCCACTCTCCGAAGGAGTGCAGCCCGATACGCCCGGCCTCGTCGAAGAGATCCGTGGCAAGGGCGGCCACCCGTCGGGCGTGCTCCTCGTTGAACCGGCAGCTTCGTCCCATCTGAAAGATGCTCTTTTCCCGGATGGACATGCCTTCGAAGAGTCCGATCTTGCGCAGATAGTCCACCAGAAGCCCCTCCCGAAGCCCCCGTTCGCTGGTATGGAGCTGCGAGATTCCCGCCTCCTCCATAAGAGTGATGAGCACCATGCCGCCGGGAACGATGATATCCCCCCGTTCGGGATTGAGCCCCGGGGTGCGGCGCCGCTCCTCCAGAGAGAGGGATGCCAGGTAGTACACCGCCTCCTGAAGCTCTTCAAGCGTGAGAGTTCGGGGTGTCTGCCCGAAATCCCCTCTTCTTCGGGCTGCCACCCCTGCGAGGTTAAGGATGGTACCGGAGCTGCCTATGCAGATCTCCGGCTTGAGCTCCCGGATCTTCTGAATGGAGCGCACCACGGAGTTGCGTACATAGTTTTCCATGAGATTCAGCCGATCCTGTGCAATGGGGCCGGTCTCCGAAGCGGGAGCATAGAGAGAGGCCATACGGATGGCTCCCAAATGGAGGCTGTCGAGAAAGTAATAGTCCTTCTGATCCCCCACGGAAAGTTCCGTGCTTCCTCCCCCGATATCCACGAAGAGCCCCCGGCGGTGATGAAGCTGTATATCCTCGGAGACCCCCAGATAGATGAGCCGGGCCTCCTCTCTTCCGGAGATGATGCGCATGTCCAGCCCCGTCTCCTCCCGAAGACGTTGGAGAAAGGCTTCCCCATTCTCGGCATTCCGGGCTCCCGCTGTGGCCACCGCCACCACCTCCCGGGCCCCGTAAGAGGCGGCCATATCCGCAAAACTTCGGGCGGCCCGGATGGTACGCTCCATGGCAGACTCCTCAAGGTATCCCTCCACCTGGGCTCCCTCCCCGAGGCGCACCATCTGACGCTGCTGCAGGAGCAGGGAGTAGGAACGGTTCGGATTGAGCCGCACCAGGAGAAGCCGGATGGAGTTGGTTCCCAGATCAATAAAGCCGAGAATCTCCTCCTGGATGCTTTCCGGAAGGGACTCTACTTTTGGAGCATCCATACGATCTTCACCTCTCGGTTAAAGTGTTTTTCAAAGAGATCCTTTTTCTTCTCCGCCGCTTCGTCTTCCCCCTGGGGAGGCTGCTCCCCCAGGCAGGTAATAACCACGCTCTCGGAGTCCACCGCACAGGAGAGCTCCTCCACAAGCCCCAGATGGCTGCAATCCAGACCATCAGCTATGCGAAGGATCCCCCCCAGGGCGCAGACCAGCTCTTTGTCTTCCGGAGCAAGATCCCGATAGACCGGGTGATCTTCCGAAGGGAGAGAACGCCGGTGGTACCGGGCGATGCACGCCACAATCCGCCTCTGCCGGGAGGAGAAGGGGAGATCCGGAATCTGCATGATGAGCTTGCGGGAGCTTTTGTGATGCCCCTGGCGGCCTTCGCACCAGCCGATGTCGTGGAGCAGGGCGGCATACTCCAGAAGATCCCGCTCCTCTCTGGAGTATCCGTGCAGGCTCCGGAGCCAGTCAAAGAGGGCAAGGGCCAGAGAGGCCACCTGTTCCGCATGATCCCCCACATCCGCATACTCTTCGAGCACCTCCAGAATGGCCCGGCGCATGGCGGTGGCATCAGTTCCCACAGATCCTCCCAGAACACTCTCCAGGCTTCTTCCCTGAAGGAACATGCGGCCGAAGACATCTGGAAGCCCCTGACTTCGAAGCCCCAGAAGCACCTGATCCACATCGTATCCCACCCGGTGAAAGGCGGTGGTGATGCCCTCTTTGGAAACCTCCAGAAGGCAGTAGGAGGCCCGGGGATCCCCGTCATCCGGGCGCCCCACGCTGCCGGGGTTGATGAAACGCCACTCCCCCACAGTGCGATCGAAGGGTACATGAGAGTGCCCGCAAAGGACACAGTCCGCTCCGGTGGCTTTGCCGAGCTCCTCTAAACGCTCCTCGCTGGTGCTGGTATCCAGATGCTCCCCCGGAGAATCCGGGCTGCCGTGGCAGAGAAAGAAAGCCCTGCCGTGATAGCGAAGGCGCAGAACCTCCGGAAGATCCTGAAGATAGCGGAGCTCCTCCTCGGAGAGAGATTCCCAGCAGGCTTGAAAGGCCAGGGCCTTTTCGGGACGTTTGGTGGCAAGCCACTTCTCCCCCCTTTCGGGGAGACGCAGCACCTTGGAATCGTAGTTTCCCCGAAGGGTGAGCACATATCTGCTGCGCAGAAATTTGAGAACCTCCGGGGCAAAGGGGCCGTATCCCACACTGTCCCCAAGGTTCCAGAAATCCTCCGCTCCAAACCTTCGGGCGTGGTGCCACACCGCATGGAGGGCGGGAAAATTCCCGTGGATATCCGCAAAGAGAGCGACTTTCATGTAATGCTAATCCTCCTCCAGATGATTCTCTTCTTCTCCGGGAGGAACCGTTTCTTCCTCCGGTGAAGAGCCGTATGTTTCGGGAAGCTCCTGGAAGAGCCGGTAGAGCTCTCCCCAGAAGGAGGTCTCTTCCAGCTTCTTCCAGAGCTTTGCGGCCTCTCCGAAAAGCTCTTTTCTTTTTGTGATGACGTACTTTTCTAGAAGCCCCATCCCCTTTTCAAGGGGGGGAAAGCAACGGAGATGACCGTAGTACTCCTGGGTGCGCTCCCGCTCTTCCTCGGTGAGAGGGGGGAGCATCTCCTTCCAGACATCGAGATCGTGAAGATCCCCCAGAAGGGTCTGAAGATCTTTAAGCATTTTAATGACGTTCTTCCCCTGCTCCTCCGGAAGAAGAGGACGGAAGAGCTCAAGGGTATACCGAAGACGCTTTACCGCTATGCGCAGGTCGTGATGCCCTTCGAAGAACTCCGGAGCCCCCATAACGTACCCCAGGGCGAGTACCTCCTCCAGACGAAGCTCCAGCATGGCTTGAGCCCGCTCCCGAAGGGGCCTGGAATCCTGTTCCTCTCCTCGGAGACGGCAGTGCACCACCAGCCGGCGGAGCTCCCGCTCCATGGCATGAAGCTCCTGATTCTGAAGCTCTCTCTGCAGAGCCGCCTCCACCTTCTGCTGAAGATTCCCCCGTTTTTGGGAGAGCCGCAGAAGAAGACGCCGGATTCCCGGAGCTGCCGAGGGGGGGAGAGTCTTTTTGCTGAGGAGCTCCTGAAGAAAGAGGATCTGCACGTCCGCATCCCGGGCATCTCCCAGGGCCCGGGTGAATCGGCGGATATCTTTACGAAAGGTGCGGTACTCCCGAGAATCCACACACCCCTCCAGAAGGGGGAGAGCGCTGCGGATCCTTCGGGAGGCCACCCGCATGCGGTGCAGATTTTCAGGATCCTCCGAGGAGAGCACCCCCGCGGTTTCGGAGAAAAACCCCCGAAGCCGCACCAGAAGCTCTTCGGCTCCGAAAAGGCATATTCCACCATCCCCGGGGGAACCGGAAAAATCCTCGTTTTTAGACATTAGGAACCCCTCCGTCATTGCGTTTGTTCCACATTCCCCGGTGCTCCAGCATCCACTCCTGAGCGTTTATCCGGGGCTCACCTTCCTTGGGGGCAAGATGGCGATAGGAGCCGTCCGAGAGAAGTTCCCGGGCCTGCACGTTGTCCTTCAGATGCACCGTGAGAATCTCCAGGAGCCCCTTCCGAAGCTCCGGATCCTCCACCGGAAAGAGCACCTCCACCCGGCGATCCATGTTTCGCTCCATGAGATCCGCACTTCCCAGGAGAAGCTCCTCCTCCTCACCTCCGTTGCGGAAGTAGTAGAACCGGGAGTGTTCAAGGAAACGGCCCACAATGGAGGTGACCCGAATGGTCTCGCTCATGCCGGGAACCCCCGGCACCAGGGAGCAGATCCCCCGAACCTGAAGGTCGATACGCACCCCCGCCCGGGAGGCCTCGTAGAGGGCAAGAATGCACTCCGTATCCACCAGAGAGTTCATTTTAAAGGCCAGATAGCCATCTCCGTGCTCCTCATGCCGCCGGATCTCCCGGGAGATTCGGGCAAGCATCCCCTTTCGAAGATCCTCCGGGGCCACCAGGAGCTTCTGATACCGCACCCCCTGACCGTAGCCGGTGATGACATTGAAAAGAGAGGCCGCATCCTCCCCCAGGATCTGATCCTCCGAGAGAAGCCCCACATCCGTATAGATCCCCGCTGTGGAGGGGTTGTAGTTCCCCGTGCCGAGATGGACGTAGCGCCGGATGCCCCCCCGTTCCCGCCGGATGACCAGGCACATTTTGGAGTGCACCTTCAGCCCCGCAAGACCGTAGACCACATGCACTCCCGCCCGCTCCAGAGCCCGGGCCCATACGATGTTGTTCTCTTCGTCGAACCGGGCCTTGAGCTCCACCATGGCCGCCACCTGTTTGCCGTTGTGCCGGGCCTCCATGAGAGCTTCCACCACGGGGGAGTTCTTGCCCACCCGGTAGAGGGTCATCTTGATGGCCAGCACCTTGGGATCCCGAGCTGCCCAGCGGAGAAAATCCACCACCGGAGAGAAGGAGTCGTAGGGGTGGAAGAGCAGAAGGTCATGGCGCCGCAGAATCTCCTGAAAGGGCATATTGACCCCCACTGCCCGGGGCAAATTGGGGGTAAAGGGGGGATCCTTCAGATCCGGTCGGTTGATTTTTCCATAAAGCTCTATGAGGTCCGAAAGGCAGACCCGGCCATCCACGGGATAGACCTGGTAGGGGGCGAGCTCCAGATGTTTGCGCAGAAAGTTCTGGATCCTCTCAGGGATCCTCCAATCCAGAAGGATGGCCACGGGAATGCCAAAAAAACGCTGCTCCACCACTTCTGAGACCGTTTCAAGAAGATCCGGAGCTTCATCCTCCTGAATTTCGAGATCCGCATCCCGAAGAAGCTGAAAGGGCCATGCCTCCACCACTTCGTACCCCGGAAAGAGAGAGGGAACCCCCTCCATCACCACATCCTCAAGCCAGACGAAACGGTACCTTTTTCCTCGGGAAGAAGTTTCTGCGGAGAGGGGGAGAAGCATTTCGGGACTTTCCACCAGAATGAAACGGGGAAAGGTCTTGGGAACTTTTATGCGAGCATAATGCTCTTTTCCCGCCCCATCCCGGATCTGCACCAGAAGGTTCAGACTGCCGCTGGAAATGTGGGGAAAGGGGCGTCCTACATCCACCCCCTGGGGGGTGAGCACCGGAAAAATCTCCTGATGGAAGTAGCTCCGGAGTTTTTCCTTTTCTTCCTCCGAGAGGGCGGCATACTCCTCAATATGGATATTTTCCTCCTGGAGACGGGGAAAGACATGATTAATCCAACAGCTCCGATGACGCCCCAGAGATACTGCGGTGGTTTCCCGGATAAGATTCATCTGCTCCAGGGGAGAGAGCCCATCCTTGGAGGGCACCGTAACCCCCCGCACAATCTGTCGGTACACCCCCGCAAAACGAATAATAAAAAATTCCTGAAGGTTGCTGGCGTAAATAGAGAGGAACTTCACTCGCTCTAAAAGGGGGTGGCAACTCTTTTCCGCCTCCTCCAGAACCCGATCATTAAAGGCAAGCCACTGAAGTTCCCGATTGAAAAGCTGCTCCTCTCCGGAAACAATATCTTGAGATTCCTCTTTCAGACTCATGTCTCCTCCCATCCTTCCTTGGAAAGCACCCTTCTCATACCAAAACTACTTTTTCTCTCTTTAAGCCCCTTCGGAAGCCTCCATTTTTGGAGAACCCTTGGGGAGCTGCTCCAGGATACTTCCCGCAAGCCCTACCGCCCGGGAGGAATAGGACCCCTCCACCACCACCACGAAGGCCACATCCCGCTCCAACCCCCGGGTAAATCCCGCAAAGACTCCCATGGGCAGGTTACTGCCGGGAATGTTGAGGGATCCCGTCTTGCCGTAGACCTCACATCCTTCGATGTTGGCACTCCTTCCGGTTCCCTCAAGCACTACGCTCCGCAGAGCACGCCGTATCAGCTCGAACTCGTCCGGGGCCTTGATTTGGGCCACCACTTTTTTAGACTTTCCGGAATTCGGGAAAAAGGGGCGAAGCTGCTCCCCCCCGTTGCCAAAACTCCCCATGATGACCATTATCTGGGCTGCGGTAAGGCGGGTGCTCTTGCCTCCCCAACCGAGGAAGTGAAGCTCTTCAACCCCCGAAAGCTCCTCCGGCAGAAAACCTGATTTCTCCACCTTGGGATCCAGCCCCGTGGGCTTTCCCACGTTGAAGGACTGGTAGAGGGTGCGTACCACATCCTTCCCCATGCGGGCTCCCAGAGCATAGAAATAGACGTTGTCGCTCAGGGCCATGGCCCGATTCAGATCCAGAGCCCCCCTATCCGTCCGCATATAGGAGAGCACTTCGTTGCCGTAGGTTTTAAGATACTCTTCCCGGGATCCCTGAATCTCCTCCCGAGCAGCCATCATGCCGTACCGAAGGGCTCCAAAAGCCACAATGGGCTTCAGCACGCTGCTGGAGGGGTATTCAAAGGAGAGGGCTCGGGAGACGTTATAGCCCTCCAGAATTTCTCCTGTTTCAAGATCCATCACCAGAGCACACCCATTCACACCTTTCATGATGGAAGCCGCATCCTCTCCCAGAGCAGCACAAGCCCCGGAGAAAAGAAACAGAAAGACAAGAAGACCTCCTACACCGTGGCGAAGGGTTTTGAACGAGAAACGTGGTCTGAACATCAAAGCATCACCTCATAGTTATGTACACAAAAGCACCGCATCATAGGCATTCCGTTTTTCCGCAAAACCCCGAAAAAGGAGAAACCACAACAACCTCCAGGGATCAGAAAGTCCTCAAAAGCACCTCGCTACTGTTACATCTCCTCCAGGATCTTTTGAAGCTCCCCCTCCACTTCAGGAAGCTTTTCCAAAAGAGCCGCCACACGCTCCCGAAGAGGCCCCTCCTCTTCTTCTCCCACCCTGGATTCCAGCCGCTTTTCCAGGGCCTCCGCCTCCGCCGCATCTTCAAACGCCGCCACGGAGCTCAAAATCCCCTTGAGGGCGTGCATGGCTCCTGCCCCACCGGAAACAGTTCCCTGAGCCTCAAGAGCCGCAACATCCTTACGTACCCGGGCCACATCCTTACGAAAGGCCTGACAAACCTCTTCAAGAATCTCCTTCTCCTCGAATATGCTCTGAAGAAGTTTCTCCCGATGAATCCGAAGACAGGTGGACATGACATACCCCTTTCTCTACAAGATGACACCTTCAGTATTTCACGGAATGCCCCAAGACTCAAGGGGATTTGGAGTATGATTTATACCAGTACCAAAGATTCCGGAGAACCGGATGGAGGAATTTCCTCCGTCGAATCTTTTGTGTATCCTCGAAAAGCTAAAGGATGCTACAATATATTCCGAGGAAGAAAGCCGTACCATGGTCAGTCATGGTCGGTATGGTAAAAACGGAATTTCCCCCACTACATAAAGAGGAGGATACACAATAATGAACCTTGGCGAGTATGTACAGTCTCTGGAGCCTCAAATTCTGCAGTCTATTCAGGAGTCCATCCGGATTCCCAGCGTGGAGGGGCCTGCAAAAGAGGGAATGCCCTTCGGCGAAGGAGTTGCAAAGGCCCTGGAACATGCCTTGAAAACTGCGGAGTCCATGGGGTTTCGCACGGTAAATCTGGACGGTATGATAGGCTACGCGGAGTATGGCGAAGGGGAGGAGATGATCGCCATACTGGGGCACCTGGATGTGGTTCCCGAAGGAGAGGGATGGAGCCATCCCCCCTACGGCGGCGAGATTCATGAGGGAATTCTCTACGGCCGGGGAGTGCTGGATAACAAGGGCCCCATTCTGGGAGCTCTCTGGGGGCTCAAGGCTATCAAAGATCTAGGGCTCTCTCTGCGACGCAGAGTCCGCATCATCTTCGGTACCAACGAAGAGAGCGGCATGAAGGGGGCCGCCTATTATGCACAGCATGAGGAACACCCCCTTATGGGCTTCACCCCGGATGCGGAGTACCCCATCATCAACGTAGAGAAGGGAGGCCTGGGAATTCGGGCCACCATCCCCTTTCCCGAAGGTTCCCGGGTGGAGATCCTGGAGCTCCAGGGAGGTACCGTGGTGAATGCGGTTCCCGAAGAGGCTTCTCTCCGGATCGCTCTTCCGGAGGATCTCCGGAATGTGGACGCCCTTCTGGGTACCCTGGGAGCAGAGCGCTCCTGGCGGATCCGGGCGGAGCAGCGGGGAAACATTTTGAGCCTCACCACCAAGGGCAAATCCGCCCACGGAAGCACCCCGGAGCTGGGAGAGAACGCCATCTTCCGTCTCTTCACCCTTCTGGGAAATCTCAACACCCGGGATCCCCTCTTCGAACTCTTCCAAAAGCTTGGGGAGCTTCTGGAGGATACCCGGGGAGAAAAACTCCATATCGCCACAGAAGACGCGATTTCAGGAAAGCTTTCCTGTAATCTTGGGCTTCTCTCCTGGAAGGATGGCAAGATCATCCTCACCTTCGATCTTCGTCACCCCGTCACCGCAGATCCCTCGGAGGTTGCCCAAGGGTTGAAAGAATCTCTTGAACCCCTGGGGTTTTCTCTGGAAACCATCAAGCAGAATCCCCCGGTACATGTACCCGCAGACTCCGAACTGGTACGCACGCTTCAGAGGGTGTACGAGAGGGAGACGGGAGAAAAAGCCACGCTTCTCGCCATTGGGGGAGGCACCTACGCCAAATCCATGCCGAACATCGTGGCCTTTGGCCCAATTTTTCCCGGTGACCCCCATGTGATCCATCAGGCGGACGAACGCTGCTCAGTCTCCCGGCTGATGGAGAGCATCCGGGTCACCGCCGCAGCCATACATGAGCTCGCAGGGTAAACTCGAATATGGCGGAGGGGGCCGCTCCCGGGGCAAGGGGCTTCGACGATGGATACGGGGGAATACAACCAGAGCTACCGGAGGAATGCACATGGAAGTACGAAATCTGAAACTGCGCAAAGAATCTCTGGACCGGGCGGAACGGCGCTGCGAGAAATGCGGCACCTTCAAGGGATTGCGTGTGTACTACAAGATCGCCCCTCCCCGGGGAGGGGAGGATACCCGGGAGAATGCGGCGGTACTCTGCCCCCACTGCCATCGGGAATACCTCTTTTTGGAGGATTCGGCCTCCTATGAGGCGTGGTGCGCTCTTCCCCCTGCTCCGGTGGTGGCGCGCGTTCTCATGGAGATCCCCCAAGACACCAGCGCCTCGGAGCTTCGGGAACTTCTTGAGGAGATAGCCCGAGAGGCCCGGAAGACTTCGGGCTTCTGGTGGGGGAAGCATCATTACGAAAGCCGCCTCTTTTAGGAAGCCCCCCGCCCCGGAGAGCCCTCAAGGCTCCCCGGGAAACGGGGGGCTTTCAAGAAAACGAAAAACAGGAGGAGCCGAGATTTTTTAGTCCTTCAAAAGCCGTTCCTCCAGCACCGGGGAGACCCCATCCATCACCAGAAGCTTCAAGGAGTAATCCCCAAATCGGAAGAGCACTGCGAAAAGCTCTTTTTCCATCCCCTCAAGCACCGACGCGCAGCCCCCTAAAGGAGGCTGCATCATAAAGTTTTTACCGAAGTCGGACATGTTCACCGCAAAGAGCCCGTTGACGAGATTAAGATACTCTTCAGTTGCGGCCTTTCCCAATTCGTCCAGGGAGGTAATATCCTCTCCGGAAAAAGCCCTTCCCAGAGCCACCAGAGAGGAGGGATCTCCGGAGATGGCAGTGAGCATGGAGGAGCTGTCCCGCTGGGTAACGAGCTGCAACGCAAGATACTCTACCTTAAGATCGTCTTCCTCGGGAAAGGCGGGGCAGAGCACCACAAAACGATCCACGAAACGAATCATGCTTCTTGCAAAAAGGGCGACGTAATCCGTAAGAAGTTCGTGTTCAAGAATGCGCTTTCCCTGGAGGCAGAAACGCACCGTCACATCCACATCATCTTTGGTGAGAGCCTCGAAGACATCCCCCCCGAGATCGTATTCCCTTTTGTAGGAACCTATGGCGTCGTTGAATTCTTGCATGGAGAGGATCTTCTGATCCATGAGGGCCTGCCCCAGCATGGCATGCCCCGTTTTCTGCAGGGAGAGAAGCGCCTGAAGCTGCTCCTCCGCAAGATATCCCATATCCATGGCGATATCGCCAAAACGTCGGTCCTCATGAACCTGCATGGCATGCACTGTCTCCACCTGATCCGCGGTCATATACCCCTCGTTCATGGCCAGTATGCCGAGCTTCGGCCGAGCATGCTCCACCGCTCCGTAAGCGGTACGAAGCTGTTTGGAGTCCACATATCCCTTCTGGAGGAGATACTCCCCGAACAATCCCATAAACATCAGCGGGCCGTCCCTTCACCGTTATCCAGAATATCCATCACCAGAGAGATGATTCGCTCCCGACGGAGGGGTTTCTGAACGAAGTCGTAGGCTCCTGCAAAGATGGCCTCTTTTACGTTTTCTTCGGTTCCTGCAGAAGATGCAATAATCACCTTCGCAGGGGGATTTCCCCCAATTTCCACAATCTCCTTAAGTGCTTCCAGCCCCGTTTTTGCAGGCATAACGATATCCATGATGACGACTTTGGGCCGATGTTCGCGGAACATTATCACCGCATTCACACCGTTGTCCGCCTCCACCACATTGAGGCCGCAGGTCTTTTCGAGAATATCCCGCAGTTGCTTTCGAATAAGAAGAGAATCGTCACAAATCAATACATCCGGGCGATCCGCCATAGAGAAGCTCCTCCTCTCCGCACCGTGTTTTTTCAGGAAAAACGCTTTTCCAAAAGGCATATTCCTAGCCAACAGCATTATGCCACATAACCACCGCCGAGAGGAAACATCTTTCATCCTCCCCCCTTCGCATTATACCAAGAAAAAAAGTTTTTTTTACATGTCTCCTCTTAAAGAGGGGCGAATAGCAAGAGATCCTTCCGGGCTTTTTTTCTGAAGAACCCCCAAGTTTTTCCAGGAACACCGGAAAAAACTCCTGAAAGCCGGAGAACAAAAAACTTTTCTTGTTGCACCACAGCTCTACTTGGCGTATGGTGTGTTCGCTTTTTGCTTGTTTATGAACAATTTTCCTCATCAGATCTACAGGAGGTGAAGCATATGACGGTTATCATCACAGATCCTCGGGTTCTCTCCCGAAAGATGGAGGAAGAACGGGAGCGGGGAAAGAGCATCGGACTGGTACCCACCATGGGATATCTTCACGAGGGACATCTCTCTCTCGTGCAGCAGTGCCGGAAAGAGAACGACTGTACGGTGGTGTCTATTTTCGTAAACCCCACCCAGTTCGGCCCCTCGGAAGATCTTCAGAGCTACCCTCGGGATTTTCAAGGAGATGTTACTCTTCTGGAGAGAGAGCGAGTGGATCTGATCTTTGCTCCGAAACCCGAGGATATGTACGGCGAAGATTTCTCCGTTTTTGTGGAGGAAGAGTCCTTGAGCAAGAATCTCTGCGGGGCCTCCCGGCCGGGACATTTTCGGGGGGTCTGCACGGTGGTGCTGAAGCTTTTCAATATTGCCCGGCCCCACCGGGCCTATTTCGGCCAAAAGGACTATCAGCAGCTCAAGGTAATTCAACGGATGGTACGGGATCTGAATGTTCCCGTGGAGATCCGCCCCTGCCCCATCGTGCGGGATCCCGACGGGCTCGCCAAGAGCAGCCGGAACAGCTATCTTTCCGAGGAGGAGCGCAGGGAAGCTCTGCTCTTGAGCACCTCTCTGAAGGCAGCACAGAAGGCTCTGGAAGGCGGAGAAAACCGGGCTTCCGCTCTTCAGGAGATGGTGCTGCAACGTTTCGAAAAGAGTCCCCTGGCAAAGCCGGAATACGTGGCAATCCTGCATCCAGAGACTCTGAAGCCCTTGGAAACTATAGAAGAGGCTGCCCTTCTGGCTCTGGCGGTACGGGTAGGAAAGACCCGGCTTATCGATAACTGCCTTTTGCAGCCTCCCCGGTAGTTTTGGCGCCCCCCCCCCGAGAAGCATGCTACCCGGGAAAGGGGAAGAACAGGGAAAAGCAAAGGGGAAAGGATAGTAAAAAACATGAAAAAAATGACCCTGCATCGTCTCGGGGAGATGAAGGCCCAGAGGGAACCCATCTCCATGCTTACGGCGTACAGTTTCTGGCAGGCCCGGTTGGTGGAAGAGGCCGGGGCGGATATGATCCTGGTGGGAGATTCCCTGGGGATGGTGGAACAGGGCTTTTCGGGAACCCTTCCGGTGACCCTGGATATGATGATCCTCGCTTGCCAGGGGGTGACCCGGGGGGCCTCGAAACCTTTTATCGTGGGAGATTTGCCCTTTCTCTCCTACGAGGCCAGCGAAACCGAGGCTATCCATAATGCGGGAAGAATGATCAAGGAGTCCGGGGTGGATGCAGTGAAGCTTGAGGGGGGGCGAAGGCAGGCCTCCACGGTGTGCGCTCTTACCCGGGCAGGAATAGCGGTGATGGGACATATCGGCCTTACCCCTCAATCCGCCACCCTTCTTGGGGGCTTTCGGGTCCAGGGAAAGGATGCCTCGGGAGCCCGGGAGCTCCTTGAGGATGCCCGGGCTCTGGAGGAGGCAGGAGCCAAGCTGCTGATTCTGGAATGTATCCCCGCACCCCTGGCAGAGCAGATCAGCAGAGACCTCTCCATACCCACCATCGGCATCGGTGCAGGAGGGGGATGTGACGGCCAAGTGCTGGTCTTTCATGACGTGCTGGGACTCTACGGAGATTTTCAGCCCCGCTTCGTAAAACGCTACGTGGAGGGAGGCGCTCTTCTACGAGAGGCTCTGCGAGAGCATGTGGAGGAGGTTCGCCGTAAAGACTTCCCCCAGGAGAAGCACTCCTTCGGCATGGAAGAAACCGCGCTGCAAGCTGCTTTGAAGGAGGATTTGGATTCGTGAGAATAACTCTGGTGGGGTGCGGTGCCTTGGGAGGGCTCTTCGCCGCCCGGCTCCTCGCCGCAGGAGAGGATGTACAGATACTGCAACGTCCGGGGAAGCGATTTGAGGAGCTTCGACGTGAGGGGCTGCGCTTTCGAGAGGCTTCGGGGGAGCTATCCGTTTTTTTTCCTTCCCTCGCCTGCTCTCCGGAGGAGATCCCTCCCGCTCCCCTGGTAATAGTGGCGGTGAAAGCCTGGAGCACCTCCTCGGTGGCTCCCTTCATACCAGGGCTTCTGGAAAAATCAGGGTGGGTACTCACTCTGCAGAACGGCCTGGGAAATGCGGAGATTCTTGCAGAGAGGGTAGAAAAAAACTCCATCGTGCTGGGCCCCTGCACCTACGGAGCCCGCCTGGACTCTCAAGGTACTGTCTGTGCCGCCGGAGATGGGGAGCTTCTCCTGGGGCCTTTCCGAAAGGAGAGGGATCTCCGCCCTCTGGAAGCTCTTTTCCAGCATGCGGGATTTCGGACCCTTCTTCGGGAGGATCCCCTCCCCCTGCTCTGGGAAAAACTTGTTTACAACGCCGCCATCAACCCCCTTTCAGCCCTGGTGCGATGTCCCAACGGAGATCTCCTCGCCTCGGAGGATCTACGAAAAATTATGGAAAATTTGGTCCGGGAAACCCTTGAGGTAGCTCGGAGAGAGGGGGTTATGCTGGATCGGGAAGAGTGTCTGGAAAAATGTTTTTCCGTCTGCCGCAAGACCGGCTCCAACCGAAGTTCCATGCTCCAGGATGTGGAGGCGGGACGCCCCACGGAAAACGACGCTATCAGCGGCCAGGTGGTGCTCCGGGGACGCAGGAGGGGAATTCCCGTGCCCTGTACGGAAAATCTCTGGAGTCTGCTCCGGGGGATAGATTTTCTCGCAGGAAACCGAAAGAGATCCTGAAGCTTCCAGGGCGCACTTTCTCAAAAAAAAGATTTGTCGGTTTCGTCTATACATTTCTAGCATTGTGCCGTATAATGCTTGAAAGCAAAGGATATTTTGCGGCGCTCCAAAAAACGAAAGTTACTACCTCGTGCGGGTGTGGTGCGTTTTTTGTGCCCTTCGCCTTGTGAAATTCGCGACCAATTGGTGCAATCCGTGAAAATGTCCTCTTTTTCTGCCGAGGCAGACTCATTCCGGCGGAATTTTTTGGTGCGTACCAGAAAACAGCCGGATTATCTATAAGGAGGTAAGCAGCATGGCCAGACCTAAAGTAGTTTTGGATGGGAATGAAGCTGCGGCGCATATCGCTCATATGACCAATGAGGTTATCGCCATTTATCCCATCACCCCCTCTTCCCCCATGGGTGAGTGGTCCGATCAGTGGACTTCCGAGAATCGGACGAATCTGTGGGGAACCATCCCCCAGGTAACAGAGATGCAGAGCGAAGGGGGCGCTTCCGGAGCAGTTCACGGCGCTCTCCAGGCAGGCGCCCTCACCACCACCTTCACCGCCTCCCAGGGACTTCTCCTGATGATCCCCAACATGTTCAAGATCGCAGGAGAACTTACCTCCACGGTATTCCACGTTACCGCCCGTACCGTGGCAACCCACGCCCTCTCCATCTTTGGCGATCACAGCGATGTCATGGCCACCCGGGGAACGGGCTTCGGCTTCCTCTCCTCCAACAGCGTGCAGGAAGTCATGGACATGGCCCTTATCGCCCAGGCGGCTACCCTGGAATCCCGGATTCCCTTCGTGCACTTCTTCGACGGTTTCCGTACCTCCCACGAGGTTCACAAGGTTGAAGAGATCACCCGGGAAGATGTCCGGGCCATGATCGACGACGACAAGGTAGCGGAGTTCCGGACCCGGGCCCTCAACCCCGAGAAACCCTTCATCCGCGGCACCGCCCAGAATCCCGACCACTTCTTCCAGGCCCGGGAAGCCTGCAACGCCTTCTACGATGCCTGTCCCGAGATCGTGGAGAAGGTGATGGAGAAGTTCACCAAGGTGGTGGGCCGGGAGTACCGTCTCTTCGACTACGTGGGTGCCCCGGATGCAGAGAAGGTTATCATCCTCATGGGCTCTGGAGCGGACACCGCTCACGAGGCTGTGGACTATCTCGTGGAGCAGGGTGAGAAGGTGGGACTTATCAAGGTTCGCCTCTACCGCCCCTTCTCGGCGAAGCACCTTCTGAAGGCCCTTCCGGAATCCGTGAAGGCCGTGGCGGTGCTGGATCGCACCAAGGAGCCCGGAGCGGACGGAGAACCCCTCTTCCTCGACGTGGCCAGTGCCCTTCGGGAAGATCGTTGCGGCGTAACCATCATCGGCGGCCGGTACGGTCTCTCCTCCAAGGAGTTCACCCCCGCCATGGTAAAGGCTGTCTTCGACGAACTCGCCAAGGAGAACCCCAAGAAGCGCTTCACCGTGGGGATCAACGACGACGTCACCCATATGAGCCTGGAGGTGGATCCCAGCTTCTCCACCGCAGATCCCAAGTCCACCCGGTGCCTCTTCTTCGGCCTCGGTTCCGACGGCACCGTGGGGGCCAACAAGAACTCCATCAAGATCATTGGGGAAAATACGGACAACCACGCCCAGGGATACTTCGTCTACGACTCCAAGAAGTCCGGTGGCGTTACGGTTTCGCACCTCCGCTTCGGCCCCAACAAAATCCGCTCCCCCTACCTGATCAACTCCGCTAACTTCATCGCCTGCCACCAGTTCTCCTTCATGGAGAAGCTGGATGTGCTCAAGGATGCCGCGGAGGGTGCCACCTTCCTGCTGAACAGCATCTACGGTCCCGAAGAGGTCTGGAATCATCTCCCCAAGAAGACCCAGCAGCGGATCATCGACAGAAAGATCAAATTCTACGTCATCGACGGCTACAAGGTGGCTGCCAAGACCGGCATGGGGGTCCGCATCAACGGTATCATGCAGACCTGCTTCTTTGCCCTCAGCGGTATTCTCCCCCGGGAGGAAGCCATCGCCGCCATTAAAAACGCCATCAAAAAGACCTACGGCAAGAAGGGTGAAGCGGTGGTGCAGAAGAACTACGCCGCAGTGGATGCCACTCTGGAAGATCTTCACGAAGTGAAGATGCCCGGCAAGGTTACCAGCAGCTTCGATCTTCTCGCTCCGGTGCCCGCAGAGGCACCTGATGAAGTCCAGAAGATAGCAGGTCCCATCATCGCTCTGGAGGGAGACTCCATTCCCGTAAGCGCTTTTGCTCCCGACGGCACCTTCCCCACCGCTACCACCCAGTGGGAAAAGCGCAACGTAGCCCTGGAAGTTCCCGCCTGGGATTTCAACGTCTGCATCCAGTGCGGCAAGTGCTCCCTGGTCTGCCCCCACGGGGTTATCCGGGCCAAGGTCTACGATGAAGCACTTCTCAAGGATGCTCCGGAGACCTTCAAATCCACCGAAGCCAAGTGGAAGCAGTTCGCAGGCAAAAGATTCACCCTTCAGGTGGCAGTGGAAGACTGCACCGGCTGCGGCCTCTGCGTGGTGAACTGCCCCGCCAAGAACAAGACCGAAGAGGGCAAAAAGGCCATCAACATGGTTCCCCAGCCTCCTCTCCGGGACGAGGAAAAGAAAAACTGGGAGTTCTTCCTGGATATTCCCGATGCAGCCCGGGGTGAACTGAACCTCAACGCCGTGAAGGACGTACAGCTTCTGCGGCCCCTCTTCGAGTTCTCCGGAGCCTGCGCGGGGTGCGGCGAAACTCCCTACGTGAAGCTTCTGAGCACCCTCTTCGGCGACCGGGCTCTCATCGCCAACGCCACGGGATGCTCCTCCATCTACGGAGGCAACCTCCCCACCACCCCCTGGGCGGTGAATAACGAAGGTCATGGCCCTGCCTGGTCCAACTCCCTCTTCGAGGATAACGCGGAGTTCGGCATGGGAATGCGCCTGGCCGCAGATAAGAACGAAGAGTTCGCCCGGGAGCTGGTGGTACGCCTCAAGGATGCCATCGGGGAGCAGCTTGTGAAGGCCCTTCTCGAAACCGACCAGAGCGGCGACGAAGGCATTGCAGCACAGCGAAAGAACGTGGAGGAGCTTCGCAAGGTCCTGGGCAACTCCAAGGAAGCGGATGCCAAGGTTCTTCTCGGCGTAGCGGACTACCTCATCAAGAAGAGCGTCTGGATCCTCGGCGGCGACGGCTGGGCTTACGATATCGGCTACGGCGGGCTGGATCACGTGGTGGCCTCCAACCGGAACGTCAACATTCTTGTGATGGACACCGAAGTCTACTCCAACACCGGGGGCCAGATGTCCAAGGCTACTCCCATGGGGGCAGTGGCGAAGTTCGCCGCCGGCGGTAAGCCCATGGGCAAGAAAGACCTCGCCCGGATCTGCATGACCTACGGCTCCTGCTACGTGGCCCGGATTGCCATGGGAGCCAACGATGCCCAGACCATCAAGGCCTTCCGGGAAGCCGAAGCCTATGACGGTCCCTCCATCATCATCGCCTACGCCCACTGCATCGCCCACGGCTTTGCACTTGAGACCGGGCTGATTCACCAGAAGCAGGCGGTGGATTCGGGACACTGGATTCTCATGCGGTACAACCCCATGCTGGCCATGGAGGGGAAGAACCCCCTTACCCTTGACAGCAAGGAACCCACATTGCCCCTGGAGGAGTACGTCTACGGTGAGAACCGCTACAACATGCTGAAGCGGGCCCACCCGGAGGACTCCAAGGCCCTCATCGAGATGGCCCAGAAGAACATCACCCAGAACTGGAAGATGTACAAGTATCTGGCGGATATGCCCTGGGAATAAGCATTCCTCGGTAAATTCCGAAATATATACGCCACAAGGCACAAAAAGAGCTCCGGGAAAATTCCCCCGGAGCTCTTTTTTGCTTCGTTATTGTGATTTCCATGCTCTCTCAAAAATTTCACAGGCTTCTATGAAACTCCGGAAGAGAAGACCCATCTTCTCGTTCTGGGGGACCATCCCCTCGGGGTGCCACTGCACCCCCACCACAAAGGCCCTGCCTGGCATCTCCAGAGCCTCAATTACTCCGTCCGCAGAGCGGGCGGTGATACGCAGATCTCTTCCGGGGTCGCGAACCGCCTGATGATGAAAGCTGTTCACCTCCACCCGCTCCCCCCAGAGGCTTCGAAGGAGTGACCCCTCCTCGAGAGCCACCGAATGGGAGGGATAGCCGATGGAAGCGCGCTGGGTGTGCTGTACCGCCGCCCCAAAGGAGGCGAGATCCTGCACCAGCGTTCCCCCCTGCACCACGTTAAGAATTTGAAGCCCCTTGCAAATTCCCAGAAGGGGGAGATTTCTTTCGAGAGCCCTCCGAGTGAGGGCCATCTGAAAGCCATCGAGAAAGGGGAAGGTCTCTCCCAACCCAGGCTCGGGCTCTTCTCCCCAGAGAAGGGGAGCCACATCGCCCCCTCCAGGGAGGATCACGCCGTGCACCCGCTGGAGCTGCTGATCCAGGGCCTCGGCCTCCAGGTTTTTCATCTGAGGAAGCACCAGGGGTATTCCCCCGGCCTCCTCCACCGCCCGAACGTAGTCGTAGGGGATATCACAGCGAACCTGTCCCCTGGGTGTATGGGTTTCATTTCCCGCAATACCGATAACGCTTCGCTTTGCCATGGTGGATGACCTCGCTCATAGAATATAATAACAGAAAGGGAGGATGTCCTCCCTTTCTCTCTGGAAATTTCCGCCGCAAAAACCTTATCCTGCCAGGGAGATAACCCCCCGGAACCAGAGATAGATGTTCTCCATGGAGGGACTGGAATACTCCAGGGTGCGGCCGTCTACCCGAACCGCTTCAGGGAAGAGATCCGCCTTATCTGCCAGAAAGGTGGAGCCCAGAGTCACCCGGAGGCAGTAGTTTTCTTCCCTCTCCAGAGCAGCCCGGGCCTGATCAATCCGGGATTGTTCCAAGGCCCTGAAGGCAGCCTCTTCCAGAAGAAGGAGGCTTTCTTCTGGATTGAGCAGCTCCGCCGCATGACGCCCCACCCCTTTTTTCACCGAACAGGTGGTCACGGTATGAGAGAAGAAGTTCCGGGCCTCCTCACAGACCGCGTGATCCCCCGTTACGAGAAGTGTGGGCACCCCCCAGTAGGCTCCGAGAGCGGCATTCACCCCAAGCTCACCCACGGAACGGCCGTTGAGGGAGACATCATGCAAAGCCATGCTCATGGTGTGATCCAGCACCCCCCCGAGGGTTCCCGCCTTAGCGTGGTAGGCCACGAAAAAAAGGGCGTCGCACCCTTTGGCTCCCTCCATCATGCTGAAGGGCTTGGGGGTGCCGCTAAGGAGGCGTACCTTTCCGCCAAAGGCTCCGATATCGAGGTTTTTCATGCCGTTGTGGGAGTCGTTGAGCAGAATCTCCCCAGTGCCCGCCTTTTCGGCTCCCCGGATCACCGCGAGAACGTCCTGAAGCTGCCAGTGTCGGCCGAAGGTATAGGAATCCTTACCGGGGGTACACTGATCGGGGTGCACCACTCCGGTGGCTCCTTCCATGTCGCAACTTATATAAAGCTTCACGAATCATACGCCTCTTTTCTCGTTCTAATATACTCCGGATTCCAGAATGGAGAAGCTCCCCTTGGTACTATCCACCCGGGCCCGGACCCCCAGGGGGAGGGTGGCCTTTTTCTCTCCGTGGCCGAAACATCCCCCGAGAAGCACCGGTTTATCCAAGCAGGCGAGATGGCTTTCCCATACTTCTTCCAGGGTAAGGCTCTTTTCGGGGTCTTTGGGCTCCGCCTTTTCTATCTGCCCCACCACTATGGCTGCGGCATCCCGGAGCTTTCCCGCCATGCGCAGAGAGCAGAGCATGCGGTCGATCTTATAGGGCTCTTCGTTGATATCCTCAAAGACAAGAATTTTTCCCCCCGTGTCGATCTCCCAGGGGGTTCCCAGGAGGGCACAGATCAGAGAGAGGCACCCTCCTGTGAGCTCCCCCTCCGCCACTCCCGGCACAAGTCCCTGCATGGGGGGAGCTCCCTCGTAGGGGAGGATCTCCCCCAGGGGCTCCGGGCTTGTAAGAGCCCGAAGAAGAGCATCCTTCACGTACCCTTCAAAGCTCTCTTTAGGAAACTCGGTGCTCGGCATGGGACCGTGGAAGGTACAGAACCCCGCCTTTTGAAGGATCATAAGATGGAGCACCGTGATGTCGCTGTATCCGAGAAAGATCTTGGGATTCTTCCGGATCAGAGACATGTCGATCCGTTCAGGGATTCGAGTAGCTCCATCTCCGCCTCGAACGCAGAAGATCCCCTTTATGGCAGGGTCTGCGAACATGCGGTTCACGTCCCCTGCCCGCAGATCGTCGGGCCCCGCAAGGTACCCCCAGGAGGCATGGCAACTCTCTCCTGTGACAACCTTGAATCCCAGAGCTTCTGTGATGGCGACGCTCTTCTCCAGCTTTTCCGGAGGAACCGGGCTGGAGGGAGCGATAAATCCTACTGTATCACCTGGCCGAAGGGCCGGAACCTTGTGCATGGTCTATCATCCTTTCTTTACTGTTCTCGCTTTAATCCAGAGGATAGTGACAGGCCACGCCGCGCCCTGCGGCGAAAACGAAGGGGGGCTCCTCCTCCCGGCATCGGGGCTGTACATAGGGGCAGCGGGTATGGAAGCGGCATCCCGGAGGAAGGTTGATGGGGCTCGGGATATCCCCCTGAAGAATCATCTTCTCCCGATCCCGCTTCCGGGGATCCGGTACGGGAACTGCGGAGATGAGGAACTTGGTATAGGGGTGCCGGGGGGAGGCAAAGATATCCGCTGTTCTGCCGATCTCCATGCTCTTTCCCAAAAACATGACGCTCACCCGGTCCGCCAGATGGCGCACCACACTCAGGTCATGGGTGATGAAGAGATAGGTAAGGGAAAAGCGCTCCTGAAGATCTTTAAGAAGATTCAGCACCTGGGCCTGAATGGAAACATCCAGAGCGGAGACCGCCTCGTCACAGACGATAAATTCAGGATTGAGTGCCAGAGCCCGGGCAATGCCCACCCTCTGCCGCTGCCCTCCGCTGAACTGGTGGGGATACTTGGCCATGGCCTCGGGAGAGAGCCCCACAAGCTCCAGAAGCTCCGCCACCCGAGAGCGGATCTCCCCCTTGGAAAGATCCGTATGGGTCTCCAAGGGCTCCGAGAGAATGGAGCGTATGCGCATCCTGGGGTTCAGGGATGCGTAGGGATCCTGAAAGATGATCTGCATTTTCTTGCGAAGCACCCGCAGCTTTTCCTGAGAAAGAGAGAAAATCTCCTCTCCCTGAAAGAAAACCTCCCCCTCGGTATTTTCCAAAAGGCGGAGCAGAAGCCTTCCCAGGGTGGTTTTACCGCATCCGGATTCCCCCACCAGAGCAAAGGTCTCCCGGGGCTCCACCGTAAAGGTAACTCCGTCCACCGCATGCACCACTCCGGAGCTTTTTCCGAAGACCCCCGAAGAGACCGGGAAGTGCTTCACCAGATTTTCTACGCGGATAAGAGGCATCATGCGGCACTCCCTCCCGCCCTAACAACCCGCCAGCAGCGGACTCCGTGCTCTTCTCCCTGACTCTCCAGATCCGGCACATCGTCGAAACAGCGGGGGAGAGCGCGATCACAGCGGGGAGCGAAGGAACATCCCCGGGGAAGGTGCAGCAGGCTCGGCACGGAGCCTTCGATGGTGTGCAGCTTCTCCCCCTCTCTTCCGCTTTCGATGCTCGGAATGGATCGAAGAAGTCCCTCGGTATAGGGGTGCAGAGGATTTTCGAAGAGTTCGAAAACCGGGGCGGATTCCACCACCTTTCCGGCGTACATAACGTGAACGTAGTCGCAAACCTCCGCCACCACCCCGAGGTCGTGGGTGATAAGAATGATAGAGGTGTGGATACGGCGCTGCAGATCCAGCATGAGCTGGAGTATCTGAGCCTGAATGGTCACATCCAGCGCCGTGGTGGGCTCATCCGCAATGAGGAGTTTTGGTTCGCAGATGAGGGCCATGGCGATCATCACCCTCTGGCGAAGTCCTCCGGAGAGCTGATGCGGATAGCATCGGCACCGGGAGGCGGGTTCCGGGATCCCCACAAGATCGAGCATGTGAATCACCGCATCCCGGCGCTCCCTGGCCTTCATGGAGGTATGAAGCTGCAGCACCTCCCCCACCTGCTTTCCTACGGTATGTACGGGATTCAGGGACGTCATGGGCTCCTGAAAGATCATGGAGAGATCCTTTCCCCGGAGGGAGCACATCTCCCGGGGAGTTTTGCGGGCAAGATCGGTGCCCTCGAAAAGGATCTCTCCCTCCACGATACGTCCCGGAGGGGAGACAAGCCCCATGACGGAGAGAGAGGTCACACTCTTGCCGCAGCCGGATTCTCCCACCAGCCCCGTCACCTTTCCCCGGGGAACATGGAAGGAGACCCCGTCCACCGCGGGAACCACTCCACGACTTGTATAGAAATGGGTTTTGAGATTACGCACCTCAAGTGTATGGTTTGTCACTGTTTCTCCCCCTTCCCCTAATCTTTCATGTAGGGATCAATGGCGTCCCGCAGGCCGTCTCCCATGAAGTTGAACGCCAGTACGGTGACAAGAATGGCTACCCCCGGCAGGATGGCCACCCAGGGAGCGGAGAAGAGAAACTCCTTTCCTCGGGAGACCAGAAGCCCCCAGCTCGGGGTGGGAGGCTGAGCCCCTACGCCGAGAAAGCTCAGGGCGGCCTCAGACATGATGGCCTGGGGAATCCGAAGGGTAAAGAGCACCACCAGGGCGGGAAGGCAGTTGGGGAAAATGTGCCGGATCATGATGGTGCGGCGCCGTACACCCATGGCCCGAGCGGCCTCCACAAACTCCTTCTCTTTGAAGGAGAGGGTTTGAGAGCGCACCACCCGGGCGGTGGTGGCCCACCCCACCAGACTGAGGGCGATGAAGATGTTGAAGAGAGTGGCCCCCAGAGTGTACATGAAGCACATGGCCAGGAGCAGGGAGGGAAAGGCGAGCACCATATCCGCCAGGCGCATGATCCAGAAATCCGTCCATCCTCCGTAGTATCCCGCCAGGATGCCCAGCACCGTACCGATGAACATGGAGAAGAAGCTCGGCACCAGGCCGATCACCAGAGAGATCCGGGCGCCGTAGATCACCCGGGTGAGAAGATCCCGGCCGAACATATCCGTGCCGAACCAGTGGCTCCAGCTCGGGGAGAGAAGCTGGTTATCCAGATCCACCCCGTAGGGATCGTAGGGGGTAATCACCGGAGCGCCGAGAGCGAGCACCACAAGGATCAGTACCATGAAAAGCCCCAGAGAGGCCATGCGGTTCTGCCGGAAGGCCCGCAGAAGATCCTGAAAAAGAGAGGGCACCCCCAGACGCTCTTCCAGAGGCTGGGAAGCGATCTCCTTTTCAGGAACGGTGTTCTGTAAAGCATCCATTCTTCGCCCCACCTCCTATCGATCGCACCGGATCCGGGGATCCAGAGTGGAATAAAGCAGATCTGCTATCAGGTTACCCAGAATAACCAGCACCGTGGTAAAAAGCACGGACCCTTGCAGAAGGGGCATATCCCGGTTCTGAATGGCCATGATGGCGATACGTCCAACCCCGGGGATGCCGAAGATGCTCTCGGTGATGACGGATCCCGAGAGAAGAAAGGCCACCTGCATGGCCATGATGGTGATCACCGGAAGCAGGGAATTTTTGAGAGCATGCCGGGAGATCACCATGATCTCCCGTACTCCCTTGGATCGGGCGGTACGGATGTAATCGGAGCGCATCACTTCGAGAAGGCTGGAACGGGTAAGCCGGGCCACGGTGCCGCAGGAACTCCACCCGAGAACAATGGCGGGAAGAATGAGATATTTCCAGCCGTAAAAGCCAGCCACCGGCAAGAGCCCCAGCTTCACCCCAAAAACGTACTGAAAGAGCAGGGCGGACCAGAAGACGGGCATGGAGACTCCCAGAAGGGAGAAACCCATAAAGAAGTGATCCGGAAGAGAGTACTGCTTCACCGCCGAGAGAATTCCCGCAGGAATCCCGATGATCCATGCCACCAGAGCTGCGGCCATGGCAAGCATGAGAGTGTTGGGAAAGGCCTTGAGGATAAGGTCCGACACGGGCCGGCGGAGCTTGTAGGAGACCCCCAGATCGCCCTTGAGGGCCCCTCCGAGAAACCGCACGTACCGTACCGGCCAGGGATCATCCAGATGCATCTGGGTACGCACCCGGGCGATCACATCGGGATCTGCTTTCTCCTTGAGCATAAGCGCCACGGGATCTCCAGGAATCACGTTAAGCAGCAAAAAGAGCAGAAGCGTAATGCCCATAAGAACAGGGATAGAAATAAGAAGTCGCCGAAGAATATAACGCCCCATGGATTCACCTACTTTTTCGTCTTTGTAAAAGGCGCCGCAGGATCTCCCCGCGGCGCCTCAACACTCCCTTTAAAAAAGGGAAAAAGGTGCGGTGCTACTCCTCCACATCCATACCGTAGTAGCTCATATCGCTCCATCCCGTCCAGGGAACCTGGAAGCCCTTCACCCGGGGGTTCACCACATAGAGATGATCCACCGAGAAGAGAGGGAGAATGGCTGCATCCTCATGAACCAAGGTCTTTTCGATCTGGCGGTAGAGGGCGAGGCGCTCTTCGGGGTTGATAATGGTGCGGGCCCGCTTGATATCCTCGATGGACTGCTTGTTCTGGTTGTTCCAGGAGCGGTGACGCCCTCCGTCGTTATCCGCAAAGAACATGTAGAAGATGCTGTCGGGATCGTTCACGCCGAAGGACCAGCTCTGGGTGTAGGGATCCATCTCTCCCTTGCCGCGGATGGAGTAGTAGGAAGCCTCATCCATCTGCTTGATCTCCACGTTAAATCCAGCCTTCTTCACCATGGCCTGGATGATCTCGTTCATCCGTACCCACTTGTTCGACCAGCCGGAGACCTGTACGAGGGTCATATTTACCCCATCGGGATAGCCCGCCTCGGCGAGAAGCTCCTTGGCCTTTTCCGGGTTGTATTCGATCTGCTGGATATCCGGATTATAGCCGATGAGCCCCTTGGGCATGAGGCCGTTCGCCAGAATACCGTCTCCATGAAACATGCTGTCCAGGATCTTCTGGCGGTCCACCGCCATCTGGAAGGCCTTGCGCACCCGCACATCCGTAAAGGGCTCCTTGAGCTGGTTCAGATGCACATAGTAGATCCCCACCCGAAGACCCCGATGGATATTATCCTTCCACTTGGGGCTCTCAAGGAAATAGGGGAGCTGGGAGACGGCCTGATCGCAGTCAAAAATGTCGATCTCCCCGGTTTCGAACATCATGCGCATGGTCTCCGCATCGGGGATGATCTTGGCAATCACCTTATCCACCTTGGTGCGCCCCCGGTAGTAATCGTCGAAGGCTTCCAGCACGAGATGATCGTTAAGCACGTACTCCGTAAGCTTGAAGGCCCCGGTACCGCAGACAGCCTCGGCGGAGAGACCGAAATCCTGCCCCACCTCTTCGGTAAATTCTCGGTTGTAAACGCTGGAAGCGTAGTCCGAAAGCCGGGCGAGGAAGGGGGCAAAGGGCTCCCGCAGGGTGATCTGCAGGGTGTAGTCGTCCAGAGCCTTGAGCCCTTCGGTGCTCTCGGCTTCGCCGTTCATCCGGGCCTGGGACCCGAGAACGTAGTCGAAGTTATTCGTGTTCAGGGCCTTGGTTTCGGGAGCGAGCATGCGGTCGAAGGTGTAGATCACATCATCCGCGGTCATCTCTTCACCGTTGTGAAACTTTACCCCTTTGCGAAGATGGAAAGTATAGACCAGGCCGTCTTCGGAAACTTCCCAGCTCTCAGCGAGACCCGGCACCAGCTCGGGGTAGCCGTTCTCCCCGGTGATGCACTCCACGAGACGATCGTAACAGTTGATGGGAACAAAATACTCCGAGGTGGTCTTCTGCACATCACACGTGCCGGGCTCGAACCCCGCAATCTGAATAACCTTCTCTCCTCCGAAGGCACCGAAGGCCCCCACCAGAAGAACCAGCAACGCCACACTCCATATCCGCATATTTCTGCCATGCTTCACGATACGTTTCCCCCTTTCCGGGATAGATCCATACAAGATGCTCGCCATAAACCCACACACCGCTGCCATGCCCGAGGACACGGACTTTTTGAGGCCTTTTCCTGTTTTCTCCCTAAGCATCCTCACAATTTACTCATCAAAGATGACTATGTAAAGGGAGATCCAGAGCCTCTACGGTTGATTATAGAAAAAAAAAACCCTTTTGGAAAGAGCTTTTTTCGAAGGACGCAAAAAATTCGGGCAATATGCCATGGAGAAAGCCCATGAGAAATAACGTCGTTTTTTCGAGAAAAGACACGAAAAAGGTCGTTTTTCAAAGTTATTTCCGGAAAAACCTAAAGAAGAGACTATCCTCTCGGTCTCTCGGAAAAGAGCTTCTTGACGCTTCAAAAAGACTTTAGTAGAGTAGACACACTCATCATCAATGACAAGTTTTCTCCCAAAAAATATGCCCATCCCGGCACAGAGGAGGAAGAATCCCCGATGGAAGAACAGCCAAAGTCCCTGGAACATGCCACACTCTCCATTCTTCTGGAGTCACAAAAACCTATAGGAGCCAGTGCCCTCTCTCTGGCTCTGGAATCTTTGGGGCTGGAGGTCAGCATGGCTACCGCAGGAAGGCTTCTCTGGACTCTGGAGCAAAAAGGATATGTGCAGCAGGTGAGCAATAAGGGACGCATCCTCTCAGATGAGGGAGAAAGGCTCGTGCGGGCATGGAACCAGGAAGAGCACCACCGCTCCCTGGCGGAGGACTTTTTCCAAACCCTCCGGGGGCATTCGCCGGGACGGCTTCTGGATGTGCTTCTGGCCCGACGGGCCATTGAGCGGGAGACAAGCCGGCTTGCGGCCCTCCGGGGAACCGAAGAGGATATCGCCAAAATCCTCACCTATGGAGACATTCTGGATAACCACACCCGAGGAAACGTCCAGGTGGCGGTGATGGACCGCACCTTTCATGAATCCATTGCGGAGGCCGCAAAAAACCCCGTCCTTGGGGCGGCTTTACGCTTGGTGCGTCAAAATGGAGCCATCCGCAGCCTCTTTATCTCCATCCGAGCCAGGGAGGGCTACGTACTTGGGGGGGATCATCAGGCCATCGCCGAGGCCATCGCCCGAAAAAATCCCCAGGAGGCGGAGGAAGCCATGCTCCGGCATATCGACAACATCATTCAGGACGTACAGAAAACGCTCCGATCCGAAGCATGAACCCCCCTTCCGAAAGGAAAAGAACTCCTCCCGAAGGGGGGCTTCAAGGAGCCCCCTTGTTGTAGGGACTCTTCGTAAAGACACTTCAGGACTCAGGAAGCTGCCCGCTCCCGCTGGTCGATCTTCTTCTGCACATACCGCACAAGGTCTCCCACGAAAAGAAAAAACTCCACTTCGTCTTCACTCACCCGAACGGAATACTCCTGTTCGATCTCCAGCACCACGTCCATCATGTTAAGCGAATCAAAATCAAGACTCTCCAGAGTGGTGGCCATGGCCACCTCCTGTGAGGAATCCACATCAAGCTCCCGACGGATAATCTTAATAACTCGCTCTTCCACTTTGCCTGCATCCATCCTCATGTCCTCCTCCATAGAAAGAAAAAGGGTTATTGAAAGGCTTTTTCATGCTCCCGCAGAAAGATCGAAAGAGATCCTCCGGAGCAAACCCGAGGTCCTCAAAAAGGAGCCTCCACGACATCTACCATACCACAGAGAGAGCAAAAAGGCTCCCCAATTTTCAGAATTAGCATGCTTTTTAGCTTGTAAAATTCCCTCTCCACCGCTCGGCACATCCCACTTCGGCACCGGTTTTTCAAAAATAGAGGGGAGTAAAGCAACGGAAGGTTTTCCAGTTTCTAACGCATGATACCGAAGAGGAGGGTACCTTTCATATTTTTCACACCTCCCAGAAAAGATTGGAGGTATACTATGAGGGAGTATTCACACATTCCAGACAAGGAGATTTTTAATGCGCTCGAAAAGCTTTCTCGTTCCCATAGTGCTTTCCATGACGGTTCTTTTCGGAGTTACTGCCCTTCCTTTTGCGTTCTTCATGGAAAAGCAGCTTCAGCAGGCCCTGTATTATAGCACGCGCGTCGGGGTAACCCAGAACGTTCAGCGCCTGGGAGCCGTTCTGGAGCCTTCGGTGTGCCGTGAGGATCTTCCCCACATCAAAAAAATCCTCTCCACCTATATGAACGATCCCAGCATCCTCGGCATCATCCTTTACGATACCCGGGGAACCATCCTTACCAGTATACAACGCAGCGAGACCGGAGATCTGACACCCCTTCAGGATCTTCTCCTCTTCCGCTCCGCCCTTCCCCGGGAGAGCTACTCCATCAATCACAGTCTCTTCTACGAAGGAGATTTTAAAGGGAAAGTGGAAACCTACATATCCATCACCCCGGCCCGGCAGCGGACTCTGACACTCCGCTCCTCCCTTCTCTACACGTTCTCCCTCTTCGCCATTCTTTTCACATGTTGTCTCGTGTTCCTCTTGCACCACCTTCTTCGAGGACCTCTTCTTGAGATGCAGTCCCTTCTCGAGATATTCACGGGAAAAAACGTTCTTTCTGCATGGAGATCTCATGCAAGACAAAAGGAAAACCCTCAGGAGATCCAGAAAGGTTTTCTCCGCGATTTTTTCCCTCACCATGAAAGGGTGCTCCGCCGGGAAGACGAGGTGGGAGAGCTTGGGAAATCTCTTCTGGAGGTTTTGAAGAACACCCGCCGGGAAATTCTGCGGCAGGAGAAGAATATGGAGACTCTGGAGGAGAACAACACCCGGCTGATTGAAGATCTCTCCATCCTCCGGCAGCAGAAGATCGAGATGGAGCAGTATCTTCGGGAGATGGAAAAAAAGATGCGCTTTCTCGAAAGCCGGAACGCCCTCCAATCCTCCCAGGAGGAAGAGGCGTGAAAAGAGCTTTTATCCCTTCAGAGAACCTTCGGATCTGGATCCGGCGTGCACACGCTCGAATTTCCGGACTTCTCCCCTTTCCGGAGAGGGATGCCCCGGAGCTTCGAACCATGTGTCGTACGGGAGATCCCTGGGTACTGCATATTTCAGACACCCCCACAAGCTTCTACCGTCCCCTGAAACAGCTTATTCTGCTTCTGGCTCCTCGGGGAATCATCCACACGGGGGATCTGGCGGACGAGGTAAAGATCGACCTCTCTCCGGAGGATCTTCCCCTCTACCGGCGACGCATTCAAACCCTGGGGGCCTTTCTGGACTCCCCCCGCACCTATATTGTTCTGGGAAACCACGACAATCTTCAGGAGGCCACTCGGGCTTTTCCGCAAAGCACCCTTTTTGGAGAGAGCGGCGTGATTTCTCTGGAAGGGGTCACCTTCGCTCTCTCCCATCGGGCGGAGGATCTCCCCCGGGAAAGGGCGGATTACTACCTCTACGGCCACGATGGAACCCCCTCGCCGGAAAACATGGAGGATAGATACCGCAACGGGCTGAAAAAAATCGGATGCTGCAATCTGCGCACCCGGGAGTGGCGTTTCTTCAACTATCCCTCTTACGTGGGAGAGGCCCGATCGAAAAAGTTCCGCCTGGGCTTATAAGCTTTTGCAGATCCTTTAGAACAGCATCTTGGGACAGTATAGTGGCATAGTGAAAGGAGTGAGGTTTCATGCTTCCTCTTCTTCGGGGCAGCTATCGGGTCATGGAAATGGATACTTCGGAAGATCTGCTCCTACCGTTGCTCACATCCCGGCTCACCGTAGCCAAAGAACCTCTCTCTCTCCTTCTGGGAAGTGCCACCGCAGGGGATACGGTGATCATCCTTCCCGGAGGAAGAGAGAGGAATGAGGGGTATCTTCTCTCCGAGAGCTCCCCCGAGGAGATTCTCGCCCTGGTGATCAACCAGGGAAAGGGAGAGATTCTCAAGGAGGTGCGGCTCCTCCCCCGGCTCATCCTCATGCGGGTTCCGGGGAATCTCCCCAAGGTGGTGGAGCAGATTCGGGAGGATTTTTCGGGCACCCCGGTTCCCCTGGAGCGCATCGCCACCCATCGGTCGGAGCTTCGGGGGGTGGGGGTCTGCTTTACCACCTCCCGGCTGAATCGCAACACCCCGGTGGAGGCCTTCTATCCCCAGGCTCTGGATATCCCCGGGCCCTACAGCAGTCTCTACCAGCAGCTCCGGGCCAGGGCCCTGGGGTACGTGAATCAGGGGCGGGAAAACCGGGACTGGTACGAAGTGAATATCATGATCTACGATAAGTACGAGCGCTATGTGCTCCAGTATCGGCGGGTTATGATGGTGCTTATGGATCTCGGGGTGGGACTGGTGCTGGGAGAGTGCTGGGAGAAGGATTACGGCCGGGTGCTCATCCCCCTGCAGGTCTATCGGATTCGGCTCTTTACCTTTCTCCCCCCGGAGGAGATCAAGGAGATTCTCGTGGGGCTGGAGTACGCCGGAGAGGGCACCCGGCTCTGCGATCTGGATATCCGGCTGGGAAAGAAAAAGGGGCTGAGCTGGACCGAGGCGAAAAAGAAAAATACCCAAAGCCGGGAGGAGTTCGCCCGAACCTGCCGGGAGAAACTCATGCAAGAACTCAGCCCCCGGCATAGAGAAAAGCTGGTGCGGCTGGAGGAGGAGCTTCTCCAGGGGGAAAACTCCTGAATTTTTTGAGCTCCCGAAACTCCCTTAAAGAAGACCTACAAGCCGCTTCTTCGGAACATCAGAAGGAGCGGCTTTCTTCGATCTCCCGAAGACGCTCTTCGAAGGTAAAGACCGTGGCATCCACGCTGTGAATCTCCTTTTCCAACACGGACATCCCCTTAAAACCGTACCCTCGGGGAAGGGCGTTGGCAAGGCGTTTTATCCGGAGCAGCGCCTGAAGACGGTTCCGCTCGTAGGGCTCCAGAAGCCGTACCGCCGAGAGAGCATGGGGCATACCCTGAAGGCAGAAGAGCCGGGCAATTTTCATGTTCTGCTCCAGCTCCATTTCATCAAACCAGACCTCTCCCAAAATATCCCGGTACTTCTTGCGAAGATGAGGCTTCACCAGACGTTTCGAGAGGCTCCCCACCTTGCGGAGCACCGAACGGATCTCCCGGATAACCTCCCAGTAATCCCTCTCGGGAAGGGAGTATTTGGCGATCATGCGGGCCTCCGCCTCCAAGGTGCACTCCTCCCGGAGAAGCCTGCCGTAGGAGGGGGAGAGTTCGATGGCGGCAGGCTCCGAAGGTTTTTTGAGAAGCCCTGCATAGATCTCCCCGGTATCGTAGAAGCGATTTTCCCAGGGGCTTCGGTCGAACCAGGTGACATAGCCCTTTTCGTAGAGTCCCTTGCGCCCCGCCCGACCCGCCATCTGAAGAAAGTGATTTTTCGAGATGGGGGCATCGTCGTGATACGAGGCAAGCTGGGCGAAGATAACATACTCCGCGGGGAGATTTACCCCCAGGGCAAGGGCATCGGTACCCACCACCACATCGAGAAGGCGCTCCCGAAAGGCGGTCTCCACCAGAAGCTTCTCCCGGGGGAGCAGGCTGCCATGGTAGAGCCCCACTCCGGAAAGAAGGGGATTAGGAACCTTCTTCACCCCCAGAATGCTCCCGATGGAACGGATCCGATCAATCTTTTCCCGGGGAAGCCGCTCCCGACAGAGGGCGGTCTGCTCCGCCATCTCCTCCACCCCCTGGCGAGAGAAGAGAAAAACCAGGGCGTTCCGGATATCCGCAGGATGCGAGACGGGCTCTTTCGAAAAGACAAGCTCCGTAATCCGGGCCTCGCTTTCGAAGAGCACGAAGGGCCTTTGGAGCACCCGCTCCAAATAGAGCTTCACCCGGGAGGCCTCCCCGAAGGTGGCGGACATCATGAGGAGAGGCACCTCGGGATCCGTAAGGCGAAGACCGTCCATGTAGGTTCGAGCTCGGGGGGGATCCGTAAAAATGTAGTGGAATTCGTCCACCACCAGCCGGATATTTCTTCTTCCCGCATATTTGAGGGTGTAGATCTCCTGGGTGCAGCAGAGCACCGGGGCATCGGCGTTTTTCTTGAAATCCCCCGTCTCGATCCCCACATCCAGCCCCATTTTACGCAGATCAAGGTAGCGTTCGTTGGAGAGGGCCTTGATGGGGGCGGTAAAAATCACCCGCTCCCGGGGGTGTCCCGGCATCCCCGAAGCATCCAGAAGATGAGCCCACCGATAGGCCACCCAGGTCTTGCCGGATCCCGTGGGGGCCGCCAAAACCCCGCTGCGCCCCTTCAGGGCCTCCACCGCCTCCTCCTGCCAGGGGTAGGCCACGGGAGGGGCGTACCCCTCCCGCCACACCTCCCGAAACTGCTCCGGCCCCTTCAGGGCTAGGCCTCCCCCAGAAGGCGGCTCAGAAGACGGGAAACGCTACGGCTGAAGGAACCGGGATCCTCAAGCTGCTCTCCCTCCGCCAGAAGAGCCTCTCCGTAAAGCACCTCGGCGTACTCCGGAAACTCTGCATCCTCCAGATGCCGCAGAAGCCCCTTCACCGTGGGATGCTCGGGATTCAGCTCCAGAATACGCTTCACCTTGGGGACCTTCTGCCCCATGGCGGCGAGCATCCGCTCCAGCTGGGGTGTCATATCATGGGTATCCCCCACCAGGCATGCGGGGGAGTCCACCAGCCGGGAGGAGAGGCGCACATCCTTCACCTTCTCTCCTAAAGACTGCTGCATTTTGGCGAAGAGAGGGGCGTAGCTCTCCTTCTGGGATTCCCGCTCCTTCTTCTCTTCCTCCAGCTCCTCCGGGGTGCCGAGCTCCACATCCCCCTTGCCGGCGGCCACAAATTTCTTGCCCTGAAACTCCGGAAAGGACTGGGTCCAAACCTGATCCACGGGATCCGAGAGCAGAAGCACCTCATATCCCTTCTTACGGAAGGCCTCCAGATGGGGGGAAGAGCCCAGGGCCTCTTGGCGTTCTCCGCTGAGGAAATAGATCTCCTCCTGCCCTTCCTTCATGCGCCCCAGATACTCCTCCAGGCTCACCAACCCTTCCTGGCTGCTGGATTCAAAGAGAGCGAGCCCCAGGATGGCCTCCCGATTTTTCTCGTCGTGCACTACCCCTTCTTTGAGAACCTGGCCGAACTCTTTCCAGAACGCCTCGTACCGGGAGCGATCCGAGGCAAGAATAGCTTTAAGGCTATCCAGCACCTTCCGGGTGATGCTGCGCCGGATGATCTGGATATGCCGATCCTGCTGCAGAATCTCCCGGGAGATGTTGAGGGAGAGATCCTCCGCATCCACCACGCCCCGGAGAAAGCGCATATATTCCGGAATGAGCTCCTTGCAGTCCTGCATGATGAAGACCCGCCGGATGTAGAGGGAAATCCCCCGCTCCGCCTCCCGAATAAAGAGATCCATGGGGGCCTTTTGAGGAATGAAGAGAAGCCCCCGGAAGGAGGTGGTTCCCTCCACGGAGTAGAGAATCCGCTCCCAGGGATCCCCCCAGTCGTGGCTGATATGGTGGTAGAACTCGGTGTACTCCTCCTCGCTCACCTCGCTCTCGGGACGCATCCAGAGAGCCTTCTGGGAGTTGAGCACCTCATCTTCGGGCTCTTCCCCCTCTTCTTCTCCACGCTCCCCCTTCATGCGGATGGGCCAGGAGACGTAATCCGAATACTTGGTAACGATGCTTCGGAGCACGAAGGAGCTTGCGTAATCCTTCATGCCTTCTTCTTCATCTGCTTTCTTGAGATGCAGAATCACCGTGGTGCCGGGAACTTCCCGGGAGGCCTCCTCCAGGCTGTAGGTGCCGTCCCCGGAGGATTCCCATCGCCAGGCCTGTTCCTCCCCCGCCTTGCGGCTTACCAGCTCCACCCGATCCGCCACCATGAAGCTGGCATAGAAGCCCACCCCGAACTGGCCGATGAGCTCCGGGGAGAGTTCCTTCTCCTCCCGGCTCTCCACAAGGGCGAGGAACTCCTTGGTGCCGGACTTGGCGATGGTGCCGATGAAGTCGATAATCTCCTGACGGGTCATGCCGATGCCGTTGTCCCACACCCAAAGAATCCGCTTCTCCCGATCCACCTCAAGGCGAATGTGCAGATCCTCGGTGAAAGCCCGGAGCTTCTCATCCCCCAGCCCTTCAAGCCGAAGCTTGTCCAGGGCGTCGGAGCTGTTGGAGATGAGCTCCCGGAGAAAGATGTCCTTGTTGGAATAGATGGAATGGATCATGAGATCCAGAAGCTGTTTCCCCTCGCTCTTGAAAGCAAAGGTTTCTTTCCCTGCCATGCATATCCGCTCCTTTGTGAGATTATGTCGAAAAACGGCTCATATTATAGGAGATTCGGGAAAAACATGCACCCGTCTTTCTGCGTGAAAGTACGGCTCCCCGGTTTTTCTGGTACAATTTCAGAGGATTTTTGGTATTCAAGGTCTTTGGGAGTTTCGAAAAAGCCTTAGAAACCCTTGGAAACTCCCGAAAGCCCTTGTATTCCACCCAACCGATTAAAGGAGGCACACCTATGACCACGAATACAAGTCCCGTTTTTATGCGCCGAAGTATCCGGAACTATCTTCCTCAGCCTGTGGAGGAGGCAAAAATCGAGATCCTTCTTCGGGCCGCCATGGCAGCTCCCAGCGCCCACAACCAGCAGCCCTGGGCCATAGTAGTCATGGACGACCGCGCTCTTCTGGATGCCATTCCGAAGTTCCACCCCTATTCCAAGATGCTGCTCACCGCCCCCCTGGCCTTTCTCGTCTGCGGCACCAGAGACAATCTGAAGGCAGAAATGTTCTGGGAGCAGGACTGTGCCGCCGCGGTGGAGAATATTCTGGTAGAGGCGGCCCATCAGGGGCTGGGAAGCTGCTGGATGGGCATCCATCCCCATGAAGGGCTTGAGAAAGGGATGCGGGAGCTGTTGCATCTTCCGGAAAACCTGGTTCCCTTCGCCCTTCTCGCCCTGGGATATGCCGGAGAGGAGAAGGGCCCCTCGGAACGGTACGATCCTTCACGGGTCTTCCGGAACGCTTTCTAGACAAAGGGCCGAAAAAACTTTCCGGGAAAGTTTGCCTATTGAGCGGTTTTCGTTGCCATGTGACACTATAGTAACAGGAGAGCCGGAGCTTGCGTGTCCCCGGTAGCGACCATAGTGGTCGGCGAGCGCAGCTTTGCGTCGTGAAGGCCCGGTACCGGCACAGGACGTGCCGGTAAG
>NPIG01000290.1_pt2 | contig 46591 bp, 43 predicted proteins | sample 8637441 | NCBI WGS metagenome assembly NPIG01 (sample SAMN07420675, study PRJNA396082) | bioreactor metagenome | isolation source: sample BR6 brine-fed electro-methanogenic bioreactor BR | place: Japan: Kochi | collected 2016-06-14
GGGACACACAAGCGGAGGCTCCTTGAAACAGCACGTAACACATTATTTGTGAAACCGCTCTACTCCCCGTCACAGGAGCCCTCCCGGTTCGCACAGAGCACTTTGGATGCCCGGGGGTTCACGGTTACCGAGACATGAGCCCCTTCGGGATAGATTTTTTTGGCTCCCGGGTCGTCGATCTGCACGAGGATCTCGGTGTTTTCCGAGGTGTGCACAAAGGTCTCCATGCTGTGCCCCAGATAGATATTAGTGGTCACCACCCCGTCGAGAATCCCCTCTCCGGGCTCCAGGATCTCCATGGATTCCGGGCGGCACATGAGAATACAGGGATCTCCCGGGCGGAGATTTTTAGAGAACCGGGGGATGGAGAAGGATTGTCCCCGCACCTTGAGAGTGCAGCTCTCTCCGTCTTTACCGAGCACTTCTCCGTCGAAAAAGGCCGCCTTTCCCACGAAGCCCGCCACAAAGGGGGAGACGGGATCTGAATAGATGTCGAAGGGGGTGCCGGACTGCACGATGCGCCCCTGATGCATCACCACAATGCGGTCCGAAAGGCTCATGGCCTCCACACGATCGTGGGTGACGTAGACCGCGGTGATGCCAAGGTTTTTCTGGATCTTTCGGATCTCCACCCGCATCTGCTCCCGCAGGAGAGCATCCAGATTGGAGAGGGGTTCATCCAGAAGGAGCACTCCGGGCTCCACGATGAGGGATCGGGCCAGGGCCACCCGCTGCTGCTGCCCTCCGGAAAGCCTTCCGGGAGCACGATCCCCAAGATGCTCCAGCCCCACCAGAGTAAGGGATTCCGTTACCCTACGGCGAATCTCCTCCCCGGAGCATTTGCGGAGCTTCAGACCGTAGGCCACGTTCTCGAAGACGCTCATGTGAGGAAAAAGACCGTAGCTCTGAAAAACCATGGCGGTATCCCGTTTATTGGGGGGGAGGGAGGTGACATCCTCGGAGCCGATGCGGATGATCCCCCGGCTGGGGGTTTCGAACCCTCCGATCATCCGAAGGGTGGTGGTTTTGCCGCATCCCGAGGGGCCGAGAAGGGTGACAAGCTCTCCGGGCTGCACCGAAAGATTGGAATCCTGAACCGCCACCACCTCTTTCCCCGTGGAGGCCTCGGAAAAGGTCTTTGTTACGCCTTCGAGCTGCACCGGCTTAGATGTAAGTTTCATGAAATTCTCTTCCTTTCTTTGAATGCCTGGAATACCTGGATCTCATATCCATCGTGAGGATCAGAAGGAGATGGTCTTTTCAAGATATTTGTTCTGCCTCAGGAGAAGCCGCATGATCCCGAAGGCCCCGAAGACGATGAGAATAAGGGTGGTGGCCAGAACGCTCGCCAGGCCGAACCGAAGATTTTCCGAAAAGTTATAGATCAGCACCGTAAGGTGGTACCACTTGGCGGAGATGAGGAAGATCACCGCACTCACCGCAGTCATGGAGCGCACAAAGGTGTAGGAGAGGCTGGATATGAAGGCAGGGCGTATGAGGGGGAGCACGATGGTACGGAATACCGTGGGGGTATCCGCTCCAAGATCCTGGGCAGCCTCCTCAATGGATCCGTCGATCTGCCGCAGGGAGGCCACTCCCCCCTCCACTCCCACCGGAAGCTCCCGAACCACGTAGTTGATCACGATGATGAGCCCCGTCCCCACCAGAAGGAGGGGGGCCTTGTTGAAGGCCAGAATATAGCTGATCCCCACCAGGGTTCCGGGGAGTGCGAAGGGGGTCATGATGAGGGCCTCCAGAAGGCGTTTTCCGGGAAAGCGCTTCCGCACCAGCAGCAGCGCCGCAATCATACTGATAATCCCCGCCACAGGGGTGGCGGCGGCCGCCAGGGTGAGGGTGTCCGTAAGGGCGTCTCTTCCCCGGGTAAAGGCCTCCACGATATTTTCCAGGCTGAAGCTGTAGTCGATCCCCCAGTTTTTCACGAAACATCCCGCCACGATGGTGCCGTAGAGCGTAAAGAGGAAGAGCACCACCAGGATCATGCTCCCCAGCAGGACTTTCTTCACTCCCGGGGTGACGAGTTCCGTCACCCGGGCGGAGGGTTTTCCCGTTACGGTGACCACGGATTTGCGGCTCACCCAGAAGCGCTGCACGAAAAAGGCAGTGAGGGTGGGGAGAAGTAGCAGGATGGAGAGGGCTGCTCCGTTGCCGAGGCGGTTCATGCCGGTTACCTCAAGATAGGCCTCCACCGAGAGCACCCGGTAGCTTCCGGAGAGGATGAGGGGGTTGGCGAAGTCCGCCAGGGAGTTGGTGAAAACAAGCAGCCAGGCACTGAGGATTCCCGGAAGGGCCAGGGGAAAGGTGATGGTTCGGAAGGTGGTCCACCGGGAGGCGGAGAGATCCAGCGCCGCATCCTCGAAGGTGGAATCTATGGCCTGAAGCACCCCGGAGAGGGTGAGAAAGGCGATGGGAAACATCCCCATGGTCTGCACCAGCACAAGACCTCCCAGGCCGTAGATGCTGAATCCCGAAAGCCCGAGAAGCTGCCTGGTGATGAGTCCGTTATTGCCGAAGAGGAGAATCACCGAGAGGGTGAGAGAGAAGGGGGGCGAAATAATGGGGAGGGTTCCCATGGCTCCGAAGAAACGGCGGCAGGGGACCCGGGTGCGGGTAAGCACGAAGGCGAAGAGAAACCCCACCAGAGTGGAGGCGGTGGCGGTGCATACCCCCAGAAGGAGACTCCCCCGAAAGGCCTCACCATACTGCCGGGAGGCGAGGATGGATCTCCAGATCTCCAGCGAGTAGCTGCCATTATGCAGAAAGGTGAGCCGGAGGGCTTGAAAGAGGGGGTAGGCCACAAAGACCCCCACCATGGCGAAGAGCCCCAGAATGGCAAATCCCGTAACGGGATCCCGGCTCCAGAGAATGATCCCGAAGATGGCCCCGAAAAGAAGAAAGGCTCCTATGGCGAAGGTGTTGAGAAGGCCGAGAAAATTTTTCTCCCCTTCTCGGGAGAAGGCGAAGATCGCCACCCCATCCACCCATCCCTCCTCTCCGTAGAGAGGGGCGAAGAGAAGATACTCCGAAAGTCCCTTTTTCCAGGAGAAAGGCTGAGAGGGCTCATAGATCTCTTCGTAAAAGGCACTTTCGAAGGCTTTCACAAAGAGGGGGGTCTTTTCGTTTTTCCGGAGATAATCGAGAAAGGCCTCGTGAGAGCCGCTGTACGCATACTGCTCGTCAATTCCCGGAAGCCCCTGAATAAAGGCCACCCGAAGATTCTCTGGAGAGGGGGCCTCTCCCCTCTCCCCTCCGGCGAGGGCCATCTGGGCCATCTCCCGGCGCTGCTCCCTGGAATAGTCGAGAAAGGCGGTGGTAAGATTTCTGGAAATCCAGAAATCCACCCCCCCAAAGAGAAGAAGTACCGCTCCAAAGATAAGAAGGCGTTTTTGGATCTTCACATTCCACGGCTCCCTTCCATATTGTTGCCCTAGCTGTCTTTCATTGTACCACGGGAGAGAAAAAAAGGCCCAAGCATCCCTGGAGAGAAGGGGGAGCTTAGGGCCTCTGGCTGCAGAGCTACGGGAAAAGGGAGATGTTCCGCAAAAGCATCCAGTGAGGAGAGCGGAAGAGCACCCGCTCCCCCTCACCGGGAAGGTAGAAAAAGGGCTGCAGCATGAACTCCGGGGGGAAATCTTTCTCCGGGGTGACGAAACGCACCGTATCCCCCGCCAGAAATTCCACCAGGGGGGCCCTCCCCTCCAGCCCCACCGAAAGGCCTTCAAACTCTTGCCGGAGAAGGCTGCTGATCTGCTCCTCCTCGGGGTAGAGTTGGGATATCACCTCTTCTCCCCCCAGAGCCCTCTTCCAGAGAGCCAGATTCCGGGAGGTTTCCGGGAGCTCCCACCAGGTAACTCCCCAGAGAAGCCCCAGAAGAAGAGCCAGCAAAAGCCGAGGCCTCAAAGGAAGCAGCACCGACCCGAGAAAGAGAAGGAGCATGCCCAGGGAGAGAAGAATCAACCGAAGCCGGGGCTCCCCCCAGGGGAGAAAGAGCCAGGTTATGCCCAGACCGAGAAAGGCGAGAAAGAAAAAACGAAAGGAGATGGCACACCCCTTTTGGTTTTCGCTGCAGGATATGGAAAAAAGAAGCACCAGCGCTCCCAGAAGAAGCAGCATTCCCGAGAGAAAAAAGGAGACCTCCTCACCAAGAGGAAAGGAGAGTGAAGGAAAGAGGTCTCCCCCCTTGCGGTAGACCCAGTGAAGAAACCACCATCCACCCCCCAGAAGAAGAAAGGGGGTGAAGAGCACGATATACTCCGCCAGAAAACCGTGCTCCTCCACCTCCACCAGAAGACGGTTCACCAGAAAGACCAGAATCAGTACGTAGAGCCCCCAGGAGGCCGCAAAGGGGATAAGCCCCAGGGTTACCCCGGCGCTGAAGAGATGATAGGTCTGGCCGGTTCGCAAATGGGTAAGCATATCCGTGGCGGCTATGCAGAGAAGCCCCACCCCCAGAGCCCCCCCGGGATCTGTGGTGAGGAGAAAGAGAAAGGGGGCGGAGAGAAGGGTAAAGAGAAGGTAGATCAGGGAGAAACCGGGATGAGGAGAGAGCTTGAGGGGATAGAGAAGAGATGCTCCCAGAAAGGTTCCCCCCAGAGCGCAGAGAAAGGGCCAGAGAAGGCGGAAGGAACCGAAGGGGGCCACCCAGGCCAGCAGCGCCGGAAGAAGAGGCTTGGCAAGCATGCGATCTGCGGGAGAGGCGAGATCCCCATGGAGCACCATGGAGGTGATACTCCCCGCTTCGGGAAGAAAAAAACGCCCCCCAAGATCAAGGGCCACGAAAAAGAGAAGCCCTCCGGAGATGAGCAGAAAGATTGTTTTTATACAAAAACTACTTTTTAGCGAGCCCATGAAGAGTCTTCTCCCAGTAAAAAGGCTTGGTGAAAAGCTGCCAGAGGGCCTTGTAGGCCGCCACGGAGTGCAGAATCCAGTAGAAGGGGTTCAGGAGGGAGTAGAAGGTAAGGTGAAAGAGCTTTCGCCGAAAGACCGCCAGCATATTGAGATAGATCCCCATGGCATTTCCCACCACCAGGTTCAGGGTGGAGATCACCAGAATCCAGAGGGGAAAGAAGGACTCCATCCAGAGAGGACGAAAGAGAATCCAGAAGATGAAGAGCCCCCAGAGCAGGGGGTTGATGAGAAAGGTGAGAAAGGTCCCCCCGATGAGAAGCTGCACCCCCAGAAAGGGGAGAAGCCCGATGGTTTTGAAGAGCTTCAGAGGATTGCGCATATGCACCAGATAGGTCTGCATGTACCCCTTGATCCACCGGGAACGCTGGCGTATCCAGTTTCCCGTGCGGCTGTTGGCCTCTTCGAAGGTGGTGGAGTTCACCGTGGCCACCCACATGCGATGGGCACTTGCCCGAATGCCAAGATCCGCATCCTCCGTAACGTTGAAGGGATCCCACCCCCCCAGAAGACGCAGCATCTCCGTACGGAAGTGATTGGAGGTTCCCCCCAGGGGGATGGGCATTCCCAGAGCCTCTATACCCGGGAGCATATAATCGAACCAATAGGAGTACTCCAGGGTAAACATCCGGGTAAGCAGATTCTGGGTGGCGTTGAAGTAGTTCAGCGCCGCCTGCACGCAGATCATATTCTCTGGTCCCTTTTTGAAGGCCACCAGAACCTTGCGGAGCTGATCCTTTTCGGGAACATCCTCCGCATCGTAGATGGTGAGATACTCTCCCCGGGCGAAGAGCAGACCGTAGTTGCACGCCTTGGGTTTGGTTTTGGGCACCGAATAGGGAACCCGGATGATTTCAAAGTTTGCAGGGGGGCGAAGAGCCCGCACCGCATCGTAGGTTTCGGTATCCTCTTCTTCCAGGAGGATCTTCACATCCAGTTTTTCCAGAGGATAGTCCATGGCCATAATGCCCGGGATGAGATGGCGCACCACCTCGGGCTCCCGGTACATGGGGAGAAGGATGGTATAGACCGGGAGATCCTTTTCTTCCAACGCCGCGGTCTCTTCGGAGGTTACCTGCTGAAAGATCTCCGTTCGGGCTCCCAGCACCGAGGCGAGAAGTTTGAACCCCAGAGAGATCACATAAAAAACGTTGATAAGGAGAAAGAGGACCACCAGAGTCTCCCTTCCCCGGAAGAGAAGCCCCAGAATAAAGAGAGAGATCATGCCGTAGAGGAGCACAAGCTGCGCCGTGGTAAAGGTCTCCATGGCGGATTCTTCGGGATTCCGGTAGAAAAGCCCCAGGGTGCTCTCCCGGGTGTAGGAATCTCGAAAAACTCTGGTAAGGGCGGCCTGGATCTCCCGTTCGCTGCAGACAAACAGGGCAAGCTCCCGGTTCATCCTCCGAGAAAGCTCCTCCAGGGGCTCTTTCTCGTTAGGATACGGGGTTACCACCTGCAGCACCTCCCCTTCCATTCCCAAGGGAAGGAGGGAGTGATTGCGGAAGAACGCCTCCCCCATCACCTCCTCCACCTGCCGGAGCACCTGGGGATCCGGCAGCTCCTCCATCATGTTTCGGTAGGGAAGATCAAATTGAATGGAGAGAGCCCGGGCAATATCCAGGGGGGTGACCTTTCCCAACCCCACAAGAATATCCCCCAGGGAGGAGGCGGTTTTTTTCTGCACCTTCAGAGCCTCTTCCAGAGTGGGGAGATCAATGATCTTTTCCTGCACAAGGATATTACCGAGAAGCATGAAAGATCATCTCCCGAACCGGGTGCTGAAGACAAGCTCAAGATTCGAACCGTCCCCGGTGTTCTTTCCCGTAAGATCCCAGGTGTTTCGAAGCATGATCTCCGTGGCGGAAGAGAGGGAGTAGACGATCCCCGCCCCGCCCTTGAAAAGGGAAAAGCCGTTACGTCCCGGAGCGGTGCTTATGGAAAATCCCTGAATGGCGCTGAGGGTGGCCTGAAATCCCAGTTTGGAGGAGGTGGGATGAAACCAGGTTCCATCGAAACGGAACTGATCCACCTCATTTCCCTCCAGAAAATGGCGCACTCCCCCTTCGAGACTCACATAGCCGTACCGGTCTTTCTGCTCCTCGTAGGACCACCCCCAGAGATAGCGAAGATCAAGATAGGTATTGCCATCCCCCAGCCGAAAGGGGCTATCCGTGGTATATCCCGAGGGAACTCCCAAAAGAAGCTGCCAGGAGGCGGTTTCGAACCCCCGGGCCCAGAGGCGCCGGCGTATCCCGATCTCCACATCGTGAAAGTCCTGCTCCGAAAGATCCGAGGGTTCCAGCTTCTCCGCTCTCTGCCAGGGAAGGGCAAATATGAGAGTGGTCTCTTCGGTAAGGCCATGCTCCATATAGAGCTTGATCTCCCGCTTGCGGTAGGTTCCGTCCCCGCTCTTTTTACGATCCCCTTCTTCGTCCCAGAACCAGCCGCTCTGGTACTCCGAAAGGGCAAGAGAGATGTAGGTCTCTCCCTCCGGCTGCACCCAGGCGGCGGCGTAGAGGGGAACACAGCATGGGGGCAGAAAAAATGTCAGGAGAGAGAGCACACCCGAAGAGAGAGAGATTTTTCGAAAAATACTCATTTTTTCCGGCTCCTTTTGAGAAGAAGAGATCCGAAGACCAGGGTCACCAGCACCCAGAGCCCCAGGAGAAGAACCTCCCGATACTGGAACCAGAGCCTTTCCAGCAGAGGACGGATAAGCCCCCGCTCCACGGTGACGAAACGGCTCCGGGTGTCGTAGGTCCGTACATCCCTGGAAGAGCGGAAGGCCAGAAGGTTTCCCTGAAGCACTGTTGCATTTTCGGGGGCGGTGAAGAAAGCCGCCGCCTCTTCCATCATCCGGGGCTTTGGGGACGAAAGAAGGATCACCGGCTTCGATGCATGCCCCAGAAGAAAGAGGGCGAGATCTTCCTCCTCCTCATAGAGATAGAGGAAGGTGCCCCGTTGCTGTTTTCTCAGAAGAAGGCCCCGACGTAGATCCAAAGGGAGGAGATTTGTGAGAAATTCAGGAATGTGCCGGGGCGAGAGGACTGCCACGATCCAGGAGGCTTCTTTCAGATAGGAAGGCTCCTCCAAAGTAGTGTATATTTCGGGAAAGAGAAAAACCTCTTCAGGGTAGGCCTGGGAGATCCAGAAGAGCATGTCCGCGGCGCTGCGCACCAGAGGAACCGAAAGGGAGGGATCCAGCAGAAAGACCCCCTTCTGAAGAGCGAAAAGGCCGAAGGAGTTCCAGGAAAGACCTTGAAGCATATAGGAGCCATGTCCTCTATAGGTGGAAGAGGGGAAAAGAGCGGCCTGGTTCTCTCCGGTCTGGTAGCGGCACATACCTTCGTCCAGCTCATAGGAGATCATCAGGCGAAGACGATTTTCCGTGGCAAGAGCAATCCCCGAGGGAAGGAGAATTTTTTTACGGAAATTTCCCTCGGCAAAAAGCTGTTCACTCCGGATAAAGACATTGTTCCAGTAGACATCCATCCGGGGGGGACGCTCTCCTCCCGGGGGAATCGTAAAGGCTCCCTCAATCTCAAAGGAGAGGGTCTCGGGCACCGAAGGAAGAAGCCCGGGAAAGACGGGAATCTCAAGAAGCACCGAACCGTGCCCCCGTCCCTGGGCAAGGGGAAGAAGATTTGTCCGGGGAATCCTTCCGGAGGGATCGAGACGCTCCGGGAGAATAGAGCTGGAGGGGATGGCACCGAAGGCAGAACGGCAGACAAGACTCTGCACCATATCCCCGAGAAGTCCCGCTTCCCCTTGAGCGAAAAGGGCAAGTCCCTTCTCTCCCACCAGGGATATCCCCTTGGGAACCTGGAAATCTTCCGGAAGACTTGCGGCGGATTCCCCCAGGAGGATAAAGGGGGAAGGATCCTCCTCCCGAAGCTCTGAAACAAAGGAGATCCTGATTCCCGGAGAGGCTTTGCGTAAAAACGCCCCGAGCCAGATGGCGGCCTGGCTCTCCTCAAGGGAGGGTTCCCGGGGGAGCACCACCCGGAGGGAGTCGAAAAGAGTTTCGAAAAAGTCCGACACAGTGCGGTGGGGGATACGAAGATCCTCAAAAGTGAGGCGAGAATCATCGTGTATGGTGTAGAAAAGCTGCCCCGTAAAGCGATCCTCGCAAAGATTATCCGTTATGCTTATGCGGGACTCCACCCTGGCATGAAGAAAAGGATCCGGAGGGAGGTCCCGGGGAAGGGGAATCACTACCCGGGAATTTTGCCGAAGATCCTCGGCGGTTCGCTTCATAACAGGTTTTTCGTTGATGTAAAAGGTAAAAAGGCTCTCTTTACGAAGCCCCTCGGAAGGGGAGAGGTGCCACAGCATCTCTCCGGAAAGGGCCTCCATCCTGGGAAGGGGAAAGTAGGCGGAGAAGGCTCCCTCGGATCCTTCTATCCGAGACTCCCGGGGAAATCCAAGGTCTTCAAGACCTCGGGAGAGCATCTCCCCAGCCGGAGCCTCCCGGGAACAGAGAAGAAGCCCTCCCAGAAGAAGCAATCCTCCTAAGGTTCGTAAAGCTTCCATAAAAAGGCCTTCAGGATTCGGGATAGTATTCGTCCTCTCAGCACTCGAAAATTTCTGAAACATACCCATCACCCTTTCCTCTCATGTGGAGACATCTCGGTTTGATTTCCTCGGGATGATTGTACCATGAGAAATAAAAAAAGCCCGAAGAGCCCCCTTGCGGAAAAAGGGCTTTCTTCGGGCCTGGCTACACAGAATCAGATACTGACGCCGGTGCTACTGCTGAAGCTTCCCGGATCCGGGAACCTCGTTATTCCACCGATCCACGAGACGCTCCTTGTTAGCCGCATCCCACTCGTCGTTCTGATCCACCAGATTCATGGTTGTGATGCTGAATCCCGTGTCGGGCTCTTCCGCCTCGCTGGAGAGAGGAATCACGTACCACTGGGCGATGATGTTCTGGGCTTTTTTGCCGAGAATCCAGTCGTAGAGCTTTTTCCCCTCCACAGGCTCGGGACCGTCAGCGATAAGGGACATGGAGGCAGTTTCAAACCCCGTGCCGTCCGAGGGAACGGCGATTTCGATGGGGGCTCCCCCTTCCCGAAGCTTGATGAGGTCGTGGAGGTAACCGATGGCAATGGGATTCTCCCCAATGGCGCAGCTCTTGCCCGGGGCAGAGCCGGAGCGGGTGTACTGATCAATGTTGGCATCGAGCTTCTTGAGGTAGTCAAAGGCCTGCTCCTCATCCCCGCCGGATACCCGGATAAGGGTGGTGAGCACGTTATAGGCGGTTCCGGAGGTGCCGGGGTTGGCCATGCGGATCTTTCCCTGATACTCCTCCTTGAGGAGGTCCGCCCAGCTGGTGGGCATGGAGAGCCCCAGCTCTTCCGCACGCTTGGTATTCATGCCGAAGGCGATGGGACCTACGTAGAGGCCTACCCAATATTTTTCCGAATCCCGGTATTTTTCGGGAACCCCTGCGGCGGCCCGGGAGTTGTAGGGAGCAAGAAGCCCCTTGTTCTTGGCTCCGATATGCAGGGTTCCTACCCCTCCCACCCAGACCGAGGCCTGGGGGTTGGCCTTTTCCGCCTCAATTCTGGCGAGAGCTTCCCCGCTGGAAAGACGGACCCACTGCACGTGTACTCCCGTCTCCTCTTTGTAGCTGTCGAAGAGGGCCTTCGCCAGGGGCTCTTCCATGGTGGTATAGGCCTTCACAAGATCCTCCCCGAGGGCGGGAAGAGCCGCCAGAGCACAGAGACAACAGAGCGCTACACAGATGATGATTTTCTTCAAGGTTTCTCTCCTCCTTACGTATTATAGAGCATAGTACAGACCGTCACCGCCCCTTCATTATAGGGCAAATTTGACACCCTGCCTAGCAGAGGATATGGACGACCGGAAGATACATCGCTTCTCAAACTACGGGGGGAACCAGCTTGTTGGCGGGGGAAGCCATCCACTCTCGAAAGACCTGGGACACCTCCCGGTTATCCTTCCAAAGCTGCGCCACAAGATCCTCGGGGGAGGGAAATTTGAGCTCCTTCCGCAGATAGGAAAGCAGATGCAGATCCAGGGAGGCACCGTAAAGATTCCCCGAATATCCTTGAAGATGCGCTTCTATCCGAATGCTTCGGATCCCCTCGAAGGTAGGGTTATGCCCTATGTTTATGGCTGCGGCGTAGGAAGTTCCCTTCACCAGAGAGAGCCCTGCGTAGACCCCCGGCCGGGGAAGAAGTTTTCCCCGGGGGATGGAGAGGTTCGCCGTGGGAAATCCCAACGTGCGTCCCCGCTGATCTCCGGGAATGACAGCACCGCTGAGGAAATAGGGGTATCCCAGAAGTTCCCGGGCATCTTTCATTCTTCCGTCCCGGATACATTGGCGGATCCGGGTGGTGCTGATGATCTCCCCATCTTTCCAGGCGGAAGGAACACCTCGAAAGAGTTTATTCCGGGAGGCGCACTCCTCCTGCAATATTTCCAGGGATCCCATTCGTGCCTTGCCGAAACGAAAATCTTCCCCCACCACGATCCCCTGAAAGGAGTAGCGTTCTTCCAGGAGGTCGAGAAAATTCCGGGGCTCCATCTCAGCAAGTTTTCTCGTGAAGGGAAGCACCTCCAGTGAGGGCACCCCCAGCCATCCGGCGATACCCTGCCGCTCCGGGGGAAGAAAGAGATCCACAAAGGAGCGTCTTCCCAGCACCGCCTTGGGGTTGGGGGAGAAGGTGAGAACCCCCCAGGGGAGGTTACGGGAAGTTCCAAGCTTGCGGGCCTCCTCAAGAAGAAGCTGGTGTCCCAGATGAAAACCGTCAAAGGCCCCCACCACATAGATCATGAGGGATCCTCCTCCAGAGAGATCTTCCCCCGGGGAACGAAGAGGGATTCCCCTCCTTCTGAGGTTTTCAAATTCCCAAAGACGAGACTCTCCGGAAGATGTACCACCAGAGAACTCCTCCAGGCGAGGCTTCCCCAGGATCTCCGGGAGAGCTTCCGAAAAGGGACAGGGTTACCGTGGCGGAGACGTTCCACCAGAAGATCTTCGCAGCAGGTAAAGAGGGAATAATGCCGGGCCGCCTCCAGGGGGGAGCGGCATACCGAGGTGAGCCACTCCAGATTTGCTTCTCGCTCTGCGGGGTTTCTCTCTTCCAAAGCCCTCAAAGGCAGGGCCTCGGAGAGATTCCAGAGCCCCAGAGTGCTCCGGGTGAGGCTCTCTACATGTCCCCCCACTCCCAGTCTCTCTCCCATATCTCGGGCGAGACTTCGGACGTAGGTTCCCTTGCTGCAGACCACCTCAAAGGAGATCCGCCCCTGAGGATCCGGGGCGGAGATGCGTCGGAGGCTATAGATAGATACGGGTTTTGCTGCAATGTGAGGGGTTTCACCGGACCGGGCTATGGCGTGGGCCCGCTTTCCCTCCACATGTACCGCAGATATGTTCGGAGGCCGCTGCAGCCGAGTTCCGAGAAAGGCCGGAAGAAGACGATCTGCCATCTCTCCAAGGATTTCCGAGGAGGGAAGAACGTTTTTTTCCAGGATCTCCCCGGAGGCATCGTCGGTGTTGGTAACGACACCGAACTGCACCGTCACGAGATACGTCTTGGGAAAGTTCATAATATACTGGCTGAGCCGGGTGGCTCGTCCTGTGAGGAGCACCAGAAGCCCTTCGGCGGTGGAATCCAGAGTTCCCGCATGGCCTATTTTAAGCTTTCCTCCCCCGAGACGCTTGAGAAGGGAGACACAGGTGGCGCTCCGGATCCCCCGGGGTTTATGTAAGAGAAGGATGCCCGGCTTCTGCATAGGCACGCCGCAACGCCTCCTTCAAGGATTGCAAAGTCTCTTCCAGAGAGCTGACAAGGGAAAATCCCGAGGCCTGGGGATGCCCTCCCCCTCCCTGGGTCTGGGCAATGGCCTGGGCACTGACGATTCCCTTGGATCGAAGGCTCCCCTGAAGAAGGGATCCTTCCTGATAGAGAAATATGGAGAAATCTACTCCCTCAAGCCCGAGGAGGTGGCTGGAAAGCCCCTCCAGATGGTCTCGCCCCGTGCCGGTGGCGGCAAAGTCCTCTTCCAGAATATAGGACCAGGCCACCCGCCCTTGCAGGCAAAGAGCAGCCCGGGAGAGGGCAAGCCCCCGAATACGCATCTGCCCCAGAGAGAGATGACCGTTCAGGGCATCATCCACCCGGGAAGGGGAGACTCCCAACGCCAGAAGATCCCCCGTGATCCGGTGGGTCTCCGGGGTGGTATTGGCATAGCGAAAATTGCCGGAATCCGTGACAATCCCCGTATAGAGCCCCAGAGCAGCTTCTTCTCCCAGGGGCCAAGAGGCTTTTCGAGCCAGAGAATACAGGATTTCCGCCGTGGCGGAGGCTCGGGTTACCACAAGATTATGATCTCCAAAAAGGCTGTTATCCCCGTGATGATCTATCACCAGAAGGGGCATTCCCCGCTCTGCCCCCCATTCCAGGGCCGAGGAGAGGCAGCGGCTTTCATGGCTGATATCCAGGGCCACCAGGCAGGCTTGCCCCGGGAGATCCCTGGGCAGCAGATGGAGAGAGGTGGCATATTCCGATGTATGGGGGAGAAAGCCCAGGTTCTCCGGCACCGGGTCCGGACCTATCCAAAAGGGGCGCTTGCCCAGAGATTTTCCCAGGGAAAAAAGCGCCGAGGCGCTTCCCAGAGTATCCCCGTCGGGGCGAACGTGGCTGAGGATAATCCAAAAATCCGCGTCTTCAAGATGCTTTATGAGAACCTTTTCCGAAGACATCAGAAGGCCTCGGGAGATCCGTCTCTCCCCGGACGATCGTCGTCGTCATCATCATCGTAGTCGTCGTCGTCATCACTGTAATCCTCTTCCGGGGATCCTTCGGAGACCTCTGAACCCGGAAGATGGAGAGAATCCAGAAGGGCATCGATATGCCGGGCCTTCTCCTCGGACTCGTCCATAATAAAATGAATTTCCGGAGTTTTTTTCAGGTGAATTTCCCGCCCGAGAAGGCTCCGCACTCTCTTGGCATCCTTTTCGAGACGCCGGAGAATTTTTTTGCGTATTTTCGGGGAGATGGTGGTGAAGTAGACCTTCGCCATGGAGAGGTCCGGGGCGGTCTCCACATCGGTGACGATGGCCTTAGCGGCCACGTCATCCTTGAGACCCTTCCGGAGGATATCCGAGACGATGCGCTGTATCTCCCGATTGATGCGTTCCATGCGTATGCTTCCCATATTCAAAAACCTCGCTACGTAAAGAGATCACGGAGAAATCTCCCCGATCTTCCAGTTCGTACAGTCTGTTTTCCAGGGCCTGCATCTTCTCAAGGGTATCCCCATAGGAGATCCCTCCGGAAACCATTCCCAGCTCTCCCAGATTCCAGAGATGATCCTCGCTGAGATCAATCACCGAAAGGTTCCAGTTCTTGTGGTGCTGCAGCTTTTCCTGGATGGAGCGAACCACCCTCCGCCGATCCTTCAGGCTGAAGGCCTGGGGAATACGGAAGGAGCAACGCAAAACACCGATATAGAGCTCCGAAGGTCCTCGGAAATGCCCTGGGGCAGTCATGAAAAGATCCTCCCCTGTAACGTCCTTTGGGGGGGGCAGAGGAGGCCCCCCTTGAAAAGACTATTCGAGGTTGCGCTTTTCCTCGATAATTTCGTAGGCTTCCACCACGTCCAGCTCTTTGAAATCCTGGAAGTTGGTGAAGCTCATGCCGCATTCGTATCCCTGGGCGACTTCTTTGACGTCGTCTTTAAACCGCTTGAGATCCGAAAGGGTGCCTTCCCAGTAGACCACGCCCTCCCGAATGAGGCGAACCTTGGAGTTCCGTTTGATATATCCCCGGGTAACGTAGCATCCCGCCACCTTGCCGAATTTAGGAACCTTGAAGACCGCACGGATTTCCACTTCTCCCGTGACCTGCTCCCGGAGTTTCGGGGCAAGCATCCCCTCCAGAGCGTCCCGGACATCGTCGATGATGTCATAGATCACCCGGTAGAGGCGAACCTGCACGCCTTCATAGTCCGCAGACTTTTTCGCCTTCGTTTCGGGACGCACGTTAAAGCCGATGATGATGGCGCTGGAAGCCGCCGCAAGCATGACATCGGATTCGGTGATACGCCCCACTCCCTCGTGCACCACGTTGAGCCCCACTTCGTCGTTGGGGAGCTTGTTGAGAGATCCCTTGAGGGCCTCCAAAGAGCCCTGAACGTCGCACTTGAGCACCAGGTTGAGCTGGGGAACCGCCCCATCCTTGATCTGATCATAGAGATCTTCCAGAGTAGGACGTTTGGTGGTGGCCGCCCGGGCCTCCCGATCCGCATGCTCCTTCTGGGAGATCACATCCCGGGCCTCTTTCTCGTGATTCACCAGGGTGAACTCTTCCCCCGGCTGAGGAACGCTCCCCAGGCCGAGGATCTCCACGGGCATACTGGGGCCTACGGCATCCACCATTTTCCCCTTATCATCCAGCATGGCCCGGACCTTACCCCAGGAGCTTTCGGTGAGCACGATATCTCCCCGCATGAGGGTACCTTCCTGAACGATCACCGTAGCCACGGGGCCTTTCCCCTTATCCAGCTCCGCCTCAATGACGTACCCCCGGGGTTCTACGGTGGGATCCGCCTTGAGCTCTCCCATCTCCGCCACCAGAGAGATCATCTCGAGAAGCTGATCTACCCCGGCACCGGTCTTGGCGGAGACATCCACCATGATGGTATCCCCTCCCCATTCTTCGGGGATGAGCCCGTGCTCTGAAAGCTGCTGGCGCACCCGATCCGGCCGGGCTTCGGGCTTGTCCATCTTGTTTACCGCCACGATGATGGGCACCTGGGCCGCCTTGGCGTGGTTGATGGCTTCCAGGGTCTGGGGCATGAGGCCGTCGTCCGCAGCCACCACCAGCACCGCAATATCCGTCACCTTGGCTCCTCGGGCGCGCATGGCGGTAAAGGCTTCGTGTCCCGGGGTGTCGAGAAAGACCACCTTGCCTCCGTTATGCTCCATGCAGGAGGCACCGATATGCTGGGTGATCCCTCCCGCTTCTCCGGCGGTGACGTTGGTCTTTCGGATATAGTCCAGAAGGGTGGTCTTTCCGTGGTCCACATGTCCCATGACCGTAACGATGGGTGATCGGGGCTGCAAATTGCTGCCGTGAAAAACCTTTGCGACTCCCTTGGGGGTCTTCTCCGCTTCCTTGGGAGCTCCCTTTTCAGGGGTTTCCCATACGAGAAGAGCGCCGAAGCTATCTCCAAGAATTTCAAGAATGGTATCGTCTGCGGAGGCGTTGGCGGGAACCATCATCCCCCGGTTCACCAGGGCCCGTACTGCATCCGCTGCAGAGATGTTCAGAATATCCGCCACCTGGGAGATGGAGGCTCCCTGGGGAATTTCACAGAGGATCTCTCCGGCTCCCTCTTCAGAGGCTTTTTTAGGTTTCTTTTCTCCCGAGGGAGCCTCGGCTTCTCCGGATTCCTCTTCAGAGAAAAGCTTCTCCACCTCCTGGGCCACCTCCATGTCGATGGAGCTCATGTGGGAACGCACCTCCACACCCCGTTCTTCCAGGATGGCCAAAAGTTCCTTTGTGGAAAGCTCCAAAAGCTTTGCCAGTTCGTACACTCGAATTTTATTCGTCAATGCCCTCGCCCCCTAACAATCTATATATCTCCTGCGCAAGGCCATGGTCTTGTGGTAAAGCCACGATCTGCGTCGTTTCCAATCCTATGGATGCAAAAAGTTCTCCCCGATCCTTCGGGGGCTGCAGCAGAAATCCTTCTCCCCGCTCCACCCGGGCCTTGACAAAACGCAACACCCCGGAAGAGCAGTCCCGGGCAGCGATAAAGAGAAAACCCTCTTTACCCCGGGCCTTTTTTCGTATCTGATCCTGCCCTACCAGAAGCGTCCCGCTCCGCCGAGCAAGGGAGAGAAGGGAGAGGATCTTCTTCCAATCCCTCGGAAGTTCAGTCACGGGAGCTCTCCGAAGAGGGCTCCCGGGGAGCAAGCCGCTGTAAAAGCTCATCATACAACCCTGGATCCACCTCGGTTCGAAGGGCCCGGGAGAGAGCCTTTTTTTTCTTGGCCCCTAGGATACAGGATGAATCCTCACAAAGATAGGCCCCCCGGCCGGGCATCTTTCCCGTGGGATCGTACCGCACCTCTCCCTGGGGGGAGCGCACGATACGGCACATACTCCTTCGAGGATTCTCTTCGCCGCAGCCCACACAGGTTCTCGGTCTCTTCCGTTTTTCCATGAAAAAACCTCGTTATTCTTCCCAGAGGTCTTTGGGATCCCCCTGGATAATGTCGCTGAAAAGATCCTGCAGAGTGGGCATGCGTTCGGGCTCCAGCACCTTGATGTCGATCTTCCATCCCGTGAGGCGCGCCGCAAGACGTACGTTCTGCCCCGCCTTGCCGATGGCCAGAGAGAGCTGATCCGGACGAACGTAGACGCTTACTGCCCGATCCTCCTCAAGAAGAGGCTCCACCCGCATGATTTTGGCGGGGGAGAGGGCATTGCGGATGAACTGCAGAGGATCTGCATGCCATATGATAACATCCATACGCTCCCCGTGGAGCTCCGCACTGATGGACTTTATCCGGGCTCCCTTGGCCCCCACACAGGCTCCCACGGGATCCACGTTGGCATCATACGACAGCACCGCCACCTTGGATCGGGTTCCAGCCTCCCGGACAATGCTCTTGATTTCGATGGTACCCTCCTGAATTTCCGGAACCTCCAGCTCCAGGAGCTTCCGCAGAAGCCCCGGATGGGTCCGGGAGATGACGATACGAGGACCCCGGGTGGTTTTCCGCACGTCCAGAAGGTAGAACTTGAGTCGATCTCCCAGGCGGTAGTTTTCTGCGGGGATACGTTCCTCCCGGGGAAGAATGGCTTCGGTTCGATCGTTGAGGCGGGCAAAAACATGTTCCCCCTCGGATTTGAAGATAATACCGTTCACCAGATCCCCCACCCGATCGGCAAATTCGTCGAAGATGATCTGGCGCTCCGCATCCTTGAGACGCTGGATGATCACCTGCCGGGCAGTCTGGGCGGCGATGCGGCCGAACCCGCTGGGGCTGATTTCGATGCGCTCCTCCTCGGAAGAGGGCTCCCCCTCCTCCCCATCGGAAGGAGGAATTTCGTAGAGCCGGATCTCCCCATTTTCCAAATCCAGATCCACCTGCACATTGGCATCGCCGTCGTAGTTCTTTTTATACGCAGATACCAGGGCGGCTTCCAGGCTAGAAATAATAACAGAGATGGGAAGCCCTTTTTCCTCCTCTATCTGGTGAAGCGCCCGCATAAAATCCTTTCCTAGCTGCATGAACTCCAGTCCCTCCTCAAAAGCAACAGGCCCTAAGGTTTGCGCTTTTTTTTCTTCTTTTTCTTCTTTTTCGACTCCCCTGATTTGGGCTTATGGGCGTGCTGTTTTACTTCGAACTCGAATACGAGATGCCCCTTTTCAACATTCTCAAAGGGGAATATACGGGGTTCTTCCTCTCCCTCCGGAATGAGGGAGAGAGTATTTTCTTCCGTATCCACGCTCTGAAGAACCCCCTCCAGGCTTCCCTCTTCTTTCAGGAAAAGGTGTATTTTCTTTCCGAGAAAGCGAGCGTAGTCCTGAAGCGTGAAGAGAGGTCGCTCCACTCCGGGGGAGCTTACTTCAAGGAAGTATCGAGGAAGCTCCTCTCCGGGAGAGGTTTCTTCCATGGTATCCATCATGAAGCTTATTTTCCGGGAGACCATCTCGCAGTCCTTGATGGTAATGCCCCCCAGGGAATCTATGAACACCCGGAGCACCGTCCGGTCATTTTCTTTGGTCTGCTGGATTCCCACGCATTCGTAGCCAAGATCTTCTACGATGCGTATCATCTCTTCTCTGGGAAAGGATCCCTTCGGATGGGACGTCTGCATATGCACCCCTCCAACGACAAAACGAAGAGTGGGGGCTCCCCCACTCTTCCCGAAATTCCCCCGTAAGCACTAAAACAAAGGGAATATATCATAAAAGGAAAAGAGCTACAAGCTGTCTTCCTCAATAAACTGGGGCCACCAATCCGCATCCCGAAATCCCTCAAGGCCCCACACATGGGGATCCTCCAGAACTTCCAGGTTTACCGTGGTGCCGAGGACGTCCTCTTCAAGCACGGGAAGCTCAAGAACGCCCATCCACACTTTCTTTCTGTACGGTGCAGTGTAGCGGTACTCCCGGGCTCCCATGGAAATCCCTCCCCGAAAAAGAAATGCTTCTGAAGAGGCCCAAAGATTCTAAAGACAGATCTTCAGCCTTCTGCTCTACCATTATACTACATTCGAGGAGAATTTCTCACCTATTTTCAGGATTCCACCTGATAGTTCGGGGCCTCCTTGGTGATGGTAATGTCATGAGGGTGGCTCTCCTTCATGGAGGCGGCGGTAACCTTCACGAAACACCCCTTCTCCTGAAGCTCCCGAATGGTGGCGGCCCCCACGTAGCCCATGCCGGAGCGCAACCCTCCCACAAGCTGATAGGTGATGGCGTTAAGAGGCCCCTTGTAGGGAACCATTCCTTCGATACCCTCGGGGACAAGTTTCTCTTCCCGGGTGCCTTCCTGGAAGTAGCGGTCCTTACTGCATCCGTCTTTCATGGCCCCCAGAGAGCCCATGCCCCGATAGCTTTTGAAGGAACGCCCCCGGTAGATCACCACTTCTCCGGGGCTTTCGTCGGTACCCGCGAAGAGAGAGCCCACCATCACCACATCCGCTCCCGCAGCGATGGCCTTCACGATATCCCCGGAGAATCGGATGCCTCCATCCGCCACCACGGTACGTCCCTTTTCATGAGCCGCCCGGGAGGCCTCAAGCACCGCCGCCACCTGGGGAACCCCGATGCCCGCCACGATCCGGGTGGTGCAGATGGAGCCCGGCCCCACCCCTACCTTCACAGCATCCGCCCCCGCATCGATAAGAGCCGCTGCAGCTTCTCCGGTGGCTACATTTCCCGCCATGATCTGAAGATCCTTATGGCGGTTACGAATTTCCCGAACCCGATCAAGTACCGACCGGGCATGTCCGTGGGCGGTATCGATCACCAGAAGATCCACTCCGGAGTGGGCCAAAAGATCCGCCCTCTCCAGAGAATCCTGCCCCACCCCAATGGCAGCCCCCGCCCGAAGGCGTCCCCGCTCATCCTTGCATGCGTTGGGAAAATCCTTGGCTTTCTGAATGTCCTTGATGGTGATGAGTCCCTTGAGACACCCCTGGGCATCCACGATGGGGAGCTTTTCCACCTTGTATTTCATGAGAATGGCTTTGGCATCCTCCAGAGTGGTTCCCTCCGGGGCGATGATAAGGGAGTCTTTGGTCATGATCCCCGATATGGGCTGTTCATAGTTTGTCACGAAGCGCAGATCCCGATTCGTGATGATCCCCACAAGACGCATGGCGTTATCCACAATGGGCACTCCCGAGATGTGATAATGCTCCATGAGATTCACCGCATCCCGGACCTGATTTTCCGGAGAAAGGTAGAAGGGATCCACGATAACCCCGGATTCTGAACGCTTGACTTTGTCCACCTCTCCCGCCTGCCGCTCCGGAGACATGTTTCGGTGAATGATACCGAGACCTCCCTCCCGGGCGAGGCCGATGGCAAGACGGCTTTCGGTAACCGTATCCATGGCGGCACTGCAGAGAGGAATGCGAAGACTGATTTCCGGAGTGATTTTCCAGGAGACATCCACATCTGCGGGAACCACTTCGCTGTAACCTGGAACGAGAAGCACATCATCAAAGGTAAAACCTTCGTAGGGCGCAAACTTTTCAGACATGATCAAAGCCTCACTTTTTCGCCTTCCAGGGCTCTCCAGAACCCTGCTTTTTCCGATGGAACAGACCTTTTCTCTCATTTTTCGCTTTTCACAGACCTAACGCTACAGAAAAAGCCCCTTACCGCAAGAATCGCAAGGGGCTGCGCCATGAAATCATCTTTTCGAGGGAATAAAAGAACAAGATACTCCTCTACCACCGTTTTCGCTCAAGGGTAGCCAAAGCATGGCACTCCATGCACTCTCCCCGGCCTACGCTGCCGCAGAGCTCCCCGGATTTCATCTTGAGGTTGCAACGGTTCTCCTCTCCTGGGAAAAGAACTCCCCCGAGGGAGGAGAGAATCTCCTGTCGATGAGCGTTCAGACGAGGATACTGCGCATGAAGCGTTATGTCTACCCAGGAGATGCTCCATTTTTCCTCCCGGAGTCGGAGAAGCACCTCCTCCAGGAGGAGGAGGCTGCGGATATTTTTGTACCGCTCCTGGGAGGCGGGAAAGAGATTCCCCAGATCCGGAAGCCCTGCGGCACCCAGAAGAGCATCGCACACCGCATGGGTGATAAGATCCGCATCGGAGTGCCCCTGAAGCCCGAGAGAGGAGGGAATTTGTACCCCCCCGAGGATGAGGGGTCTTCCCGGAACCAGGGGGTGTACGTCGTAACCGTGTCCTGTGCGCATCTCTTTGCATCCCTCCAGAAGGGCTTGGGCCATCTCCATATCCTCGGGATAGGTGATTTTGAAATTCCGGGAATCCCCCGGAACGGAGGAGAGCCTTCTTCCCTCGCTCCTCCAGAGCTCGCCTTCATCGAACCGGGGGGAGGCCTTTTCCAGAAGCTCCCGAAGCTCCTTCAGGGGAAAGCCCTGGGGGGTCTGGGTACGCCGAAGAAGGGCACGATCCACGCAGGAACGAACCTCCTCGGTCTGGGAATCCACCTCTTTCAGGGCCTCGGAGCAGGGAAGAAGAGGCACCACTCCCAAGGGCTCCGGCGAGGTCTCCACCTTGGCCATAACCCGAAGGCAGAGATCTTCCGAAAGGAAGGGCCGAGCTCCGTCGTGGATGAGCACGCACTCCCCCCGGGCAGCCTCCACCCCCCGACGCACCGAATCGGTTCTTTCAACTCCCCCGGACACCACGGTACATGCCAGGGGAGTGCGTTCAAGGACCGCCTGCACATCCTTCACACTCTCTCCGGGAACCACCAGAACAAGGTCTTGAAGATCCCCGGTTCTCTGGAGCGCGGCGGCGGTCTCCAGGCTCCAGAGCCAGAGGGGCTTTCCCTGAAGAAGACGGAACTGTTTGGGTTCTCCTCCCATGCGGCGCCCCCGCCCCCCCGCCACGAGGACGAAGCTCCAGGCATGTCTAGGCATGTCTATTCCTCATGGCGAAGGCGGCCGAAAATCATTCTTCCCGCCGAGGTCTGGAGCATGGAGGTTACCACCACATCCACCCGCTTGTTCACGTGGTGCGCTCCGTCTTCCACCACAATCATGGTGCCGTCATCAAGATAGCCCACTCCCTGGTGGCTCTCCTTCCCCTCCCGGATAACATCCACCGTCACAGTCTCTCCCGGGAGAAGCATGGGTTTCAGGGCATTGGCAAGGTCATTCACGTTGAGCACTCGGATCCCCTGAATCTGGGCTATCTTGTTGAGGTTGTAGTCGGTAGTAATAATCTTGCCCTCCACCTCCTTGGCAAGAACCACAAGCCCCAGATCCACGGACTCCGCATCGAGATCTGCCAAGGTGGTCTCCAGTATGTCTATCTGAAAATCCGGAATTTTCTGGAGCTCGTTGATCACGTCCAATCCCTTGCGTCCTCGTCCTCGGCGCACGGGATCCGCAGAATCCGCCACCCCCTGGAGTTCCAGAAGAATAAATCGGGGGAGAAGCACCATTCCATCGAGAAAACCCGCCCGGGCGATGTCAAGGATGCGCCCGTCGATGATAACGCTGGTATCGAGAATTTTAATCACCGGAAGATCCCGAAAGGAGAGCGTGTCCCGAGAGGGACGGGGGGAATGTTCGCCGTTACGTTTCGTTTTACGGGGAAGCTTGTCCTTCCAAAATCCCCCCAGGGAACTCGCCATGGAGAGAACATCCTCCCGACGCTTAAAGAAGACCCAGGTAAAGAGATAGCCCAGGGAGATGTTTAAAAGAACCGCCACATAGGTTCCCACGGCGGGAAAATCCGTAAAGGGAAGAGCGAGAAGATTTGCCACAATGAGTCCAATCACAAGTCCTATAATACCTACGGAAATATCAAGCCAACTCACGTTTTGCAAATGTTTCTCGAATAAAAGCCCCCCCCGGGAGAGACTCCTAATGAAAAGAGGGGTAAGAAACATGCCTGCTGCAGCGAAAAAAAGGATAAAAAGCCCCGTAAGGCCCAGAGAGGGAAGCAGGGTTCGTGCGGGCCACCATCCAAGATTCTGAATATAGTTCGAAATCTGCCATCCCGCAAGGCCCCCGAGAAAAATCATGGTAATTTTCAGCCCCCGAGAAAGCATATGTCCCAATCCTTGGTCATCCACGTATAGTCACCTCCATTCGTTTGTGGGGTCTTTTGGGAAAGGCTGCGATCTTTCCGACCTCTCCGATGACCCCGATTTGTAAGGCCTGGCTTCACAAAAAAACCTCTGAGAGGGGCCGCATCCAGGGCTAGCCCCCCTCCTCCATATTCCGCCGAGACTCCAACGCCGCATGAAGGGTTACCCGATCCGCATATCCTATGGCACCTCCCACGGGAAGGCCGTAGGAAAGCCGGGTTATCCTGGAGCCGCACTGCCGGCTCCGCAGATATTCGCAGACCCGGTAGCTTGTAAGCTCTCCCTCAACTCTCGGATTCGTGGCCAGTATCACCTCCTCGATGTTTTTTTCTTTTTGAAGCCGCTCCACAAGCTGTATGAGAGATCTCTCGGGGATGCTCCGGTCTTCCAGGGGAGATTCATACCCCCCCAGAACGTGGTATATCCCCCGGTAGGCTCCGGACTCTTCGATGCAGAGCATATCCTCCGCAGATTCCACAATGCAGAGAAGGGAGGTCTCCCGAAAGGGATCCATGCACACCGGGCAGAGATCCCCTTCGGCCAGGCCGTTACAGCGTTTGCAAAAACGAAGGTCCCTTCGGAGGGCCAGAAGCACCTCCGCAAGGCTTCGGGAAAAGGCCTCAGGCTGCTGCAGAAGATGGAAGGCCATGCGGCGGCCGCTCTTTTCTCCGATACCGGGAAATTGCGAAAAAAGCTGCACCGCCCGCTCTATGAGAGAGGGAATTGCCAAAGACTCCTCCTAAAAGAGCCCCGGGAGACTCATTCCCCCGGTGATCTGGGCCATTCTCTGCTCCGAAAGTTCCCGGCTTTTTCTCATGGCCTCTCCAATGGCGGCGAGCACAAGGTCTTCCAGCATCTCCACATCCTGGGGATCCACCACCTCGGGGGAGATGGAAATTCCCGTCACCTCTCCCTGGCCGTTGGCCTTGGCGGTAACCATGCCTCCGCCGGCGGAACCTTCCACCACTTCTGCGGCAAGCTCCTCCTGCATTTTCGCCATCTGGGCCTGCATCTTCTGGGCCTGCTTGAGCATTTTTTCCATTTTCATCGTTTTTCCAACACTCCTTGAGTAATAAAGTAATGTTTATGCCACCAACCATAGCCCCGGGGAGGCTCCTTTAGTGGTGATAGGGATGCCCCGAGGCAATAGCATAGGCCCGGTAGAGCTGCTCCAGGAGCAGCACCAGAGCAAGCTCGTGAGGAAGGGTCATATCCGAAAGACGCAGCGTAACGTCCGCCCGGACGCGCACCTCGGGGCTCACTCCGTAGGCGCCTCCCACCACGCAGACCACCCTCCCCCGAGCAGAGCCGAGAAGAGAGATGATCTTTTTTGAAAATCCCCGGCTTTCGAGGGAGCTTCCTCTTTCGTCCAAGAGTACCACGCTATCCCCAGAATTTATAGAGCCAAGAATAGATTTTCCCTCCCGAGAAGAACTTTGGGAGGGATTTCCCTTGGCGGGGGAGACGCTTTCGAACCCCAGAGAGACGTACCCCCGAAGGCGCTGAAGATACTCTTCGCAGGCTTCCCGAGCCCAGTTTTTTTTAGGTTTTCCCACTGCGAGAACCAGAAGCTTCATGAAAAAAGGGCCTTTTCAGTTTTTGCCTTTCCCCGGGCTACCCGTTTGCGCACCTGCCGCTCCTGGCGTTCCCGCTCCTGAAGGCCGTCCTGAATACGCAGAATGTCCTGCTGCATAACGGGGAGGATGTTATGCTCCAGATTTCCCGCCTTGCGGCGGACCTTCTGAAGCTCCCGGTTCAGGATATTGAGTCGGGTGAGGATGTTGATATACTCCCAGAGAAATGCCGCCATACGCCGCATCCCCTCCATGAGATCGTCCACGAAAAAGGAGGAGAGAGCGGGGTCGTACTTCTGCCGGTGCAGCAGTTCCCAGGCCTCCTCTCCCTCGGGGTAGAACTGAGGAAAGACGCATCCCATGACGGATTCCTTTTCCTCCCGCACTGCCAGGGTGGGGCTGTTGCTCCGGAGAAGATCCAGGGAAAAGGCTCCTTCGAAGAGCCGAAGCTGGGTGTAGGCCACTTCAAGGGCTTGACTCTCCTCCTCGAAACGACGGCGAAGCTCTTCGAAACGGCGGCGATCCTCCTCGATGGTCCGGATAAGGGCGTCTCGTTTTTTTTCGAGAAGGTGTAGCCCCCGGCGCACTGATGTGGATTGCCGCTGCAGCAACAGGAGCTGTTCCCGAGTAATGGGAAGAGGCATCCCTAACGCTCCCGCTCTTTATGCATGCGCTCCACCACATCCCGGGGAAGGCGGTAGATCTCCTCTTTGGGGAGCACCCCCAGAAGATGCCAGGCACACTGTACAGTCTCTTCCAAGGTGCGTCGCCCCTCCTGATGCACCAGGGACTCCTCGAAGATCTTGCCGAACCGGAGATAGCGCTTTTCCAGGGGGGAGAGGGCATCGTCCCCGATGACGATCCGCAGCTGTTCCAACTCCCGAGCCCGGGCATAGGAGGCGTAGATCTGATCCGCCAGGGCACGGTGCTCCGGAAAGGTCTTTTGCTTTCCTATCCCCTTATTCATGAGCCGGCTCAGGCTGGGGAGGATATCCACCGGGGGATAGGTTCCCTTGCGCTGCAAGGTTCGGCCCAGAACGATCTGCCCTTCGGTGATGTACCCCGTAAGATCCACCACGGGGTGAGTCATGTCATCGTCGGGCATGGAGACCATGGGAATCTGGGTGATGCTTCCGGAGGAGTTTTTCACGCATCCCGCCCGTTCGTAGATGGTGGAGAGATCAGAGTACATGTACCCGGGATAGCCCCGGCGTCCGGGGATCTCCTCCCGGGCCGCCCCGATCTCACGCAGAGCCTCGCAGTAGTGCAGCATATCCGTAAGCACCACCAGCACGTGGTATCCCATCTGGTAGGCGAAGTATTCCGCCACGGTGAGAGCCATCCGGGGGGTGAGAAGCCGCTCTGCAGCGGAGTCGCTGGCGAGGTTCATGAAAAAGACCCCTTTGCCGAGGGCACCGTTCTTACGGAAGGCGTCTAAAAAGAAGTTGGCCTCTCGCCGGGTAATCCCCATGGCGGCAAAGACCACCAGAAAGGGCTGGTTCGTGCCGGGCACCCGGGAGTAGGATACGATCTGCGCCGCAAGCTCGTTGGAGGGGAGCCCCGCTCCGGTGAAGATGGGGAGTTTTTGTCCCAGCACCAGCGAGTTGGTGAGATCTATGGTAGAGATCCCCGTTTCGATAAAGGCATGGGGGCTCCGGCGGCGTTCCGGATTCAGGGGCTGCCCCGTTACCTCGAGATAGTCCGAGGCAAAGGGAAGAGGCTCTCCTCCGAGCGTCTCCCCCCGGCCGTTGAGCACCTTGCCGATGAGGGATTTCCCCACGGGAACCCGCACCACATCCTGTTCCAGCCAGAGGGTTGTACGAGCCTCCCCGAGTCCCAGAGTGCCATCGAAAACCTGGATCACCACCAGATCATCCTGAATCTGGAGCACCTGCCCGGTGCGGCATCCCTCGGGAGTTTCGATGGTAACGAGCTCCCCATAAGCCACATCCCGCACATGGTCCACAAAGACCAGAGGCCCCGCAATTCCCCGGATAGAGCGGTATCCCCGCCGATAGAGGGGTTTTGAGGTTTTAACCACGGACTATCGCCTCCTTCAGGGATTCAAGATCCGAGGAGAAGTGTGCCAGCCAGACCTGCACACCCTTCTCCAGAGATTCTTCGGGCTCCCGACGCAGCTCCAGAAGTTCCCGACGCAGGGAGGTGACCGGGAGATTTTCGAAGAAAAAACCCTCCTCCAGATAGGCCTTGCCCCGTTCGTACAATCCCTGAAAGAGTTCCAGCATCTGCCGCTGCCGAAAAAGGGAGGAATAGGCGTCCTGATCATCGAAGGCGTTCTGTTGGAGAAAGACGACCCGGATAAGATGGGCGATTTCGAGAATCCACTTATCCTCTTCTCCCAGACCATCCCGGCCGAGAAGCTGCACGAGATCCGAAAGCTCCTTCTCCTTGGCAAGGAGATCCTGCATGAACTGCACCCTCTCTCCCCAGGCCTTGCCGAAACGCTGGGAAAAGTATGGCTCCAATCCCTCCGCATAGAGGGAGTAGCTGGTGCGCCAGTTGATGGAGGGAAAGTGACGCTCCTGGGCAAGTTTTTTATCCAGAGCCCAGAAGGCCCCCGCCATGCGAAGACTCGCCTGGGTAACGGGCTCGGAGAAATCTCCCCCCGCAGGGGAGACCGCATTCACCACCGAGACCGATCCTATTCTCTCCTGGCTCTCTCCTCCGAGAAGCCGAGCCTTCCCCGCCCGTTCGAAAAAGGCCGCCAGCCGGGCTCCGAGATAGGCGGGATATCCCTCTTCCCCGGGCATCTCCTCAAGCCGTCCGCTGATCTCCCGCAGCGCCTCCGCCCATCGGGAGGTGGAGTCCGCCATGAGAGCCACGGAATAGCCCATATCCCGGAAGTACTCCGCCGCGGTGATTCCTACGTAGATGCTCGCCTCCCGGGCCGCCACGGGCATGTTAGAGGTGTTGGCGATGAGCATCACCCGCTCCATGAGAGGGGTGTCGTACCGGGGATCCCGAAGCTCCGGAAACTCTTCGAGAACCTCGGTCATCTCGTTCCCCCGCTCCCCGCAGCCGATGTAGATAATCACATCCGCATCGCACCACTTGGCCAGAGATTGCTGGGTCACGGTCTTTCCCGTGCCGAAGCCTCCGGGGATAATGGCAGCTCCCCCCTTGGCCATGGGAAAGAGAGAGTCCAGCACCCGCTGCCCCGTGAGAAGAGGTTCATCCAGAGGGAGCATGGCTTTCACCGGCCGAGGTGTACGGATATTCCAGCTCTGTTTCATCCGGAGGGTTTCTCCTGAGGAGAGACGCCCCAGAGGCTCCCCTACCCGGTAGGATCCCGGAGGGAGTATCTCCTCCAGCTCGCCTCCTTCGAAGTTCGGAGGCACCATAAGGCGGTGTTCAAACCGGGCTCCCTCCCGGACAACCCCGAAAATATCCCCCTTGCTGAGGATCTGCCCCGGCTCTGCCCGGGGGGTGAATTCCCAGAGTTTCTCTTCATCCAGAGAGGGGAGGGACACCCCCCGGGGGAGAAAGAGCTCCCCCTCGGGAAACTTGTCCAGAGGTCTTCCGATACCGTCGAAGACACCTCCCAGAAGCCCCGGACCGAGATCCACCGAGAGGAGTTTTCCCGAATAAGCCACATCCTCCCCCACCGAAAGCCCTGTGGTGTCTTCGTATACCTGAATATCCGCCCCTTTTCCCCGGAGGCGCACCACCTCTCCCATGAGATGAAGATCTCCCACCCGTACTACTTCGTACATGCGCACCTCGGGAGAGGCCTCCGCCTGGATGACGGGGCCGGAAATCCCCCGAATTCGAGAGCCACACATTCTCCGGTCCATAGGATTCTCTCTCATCTAGGCGATGTTCCGCATGTTGGGAAAGGGAATCCATACGGGCCTTGCCAGGTGCTGTACCTGCTGTCGGTAGTATTGAGGCACCTGTTCAAACCAATCCGGCTCGTAAAGTACAAAGGCCACATTCTCTTGTACCAACTCCTCCCAGACTTCCCCCAGGGATCGGGGGTTTTCGCAAACACAGGGAGCAAAACCCACAAGAGACCAGAGGTCAACGAAAATCTTACGTCCCAGCACTACTCCCGTTTTTTTCATAATCCTCAATCCTATGCTTGTCTATACGGTACCAGGTCAGAAAAAGAGAAGACGGGGCCGTATTTTCTCTTCTCCGTAGTTCAGAGCCAGCCCCGTAACGATATAGTTAAGGTTATCCCACTCCGCCACCTGCCGGGCTACGTATCCCATGGCAACCTCGATTCCCAGGGGATTTCTGCGGAGAAAGGAGGCCTGCCAACGGAGAAAGCTGCGGCTCAAAGCCTGTTGAAACATGTTGGGGGTCTCCTCATGGATCTGCCGCACCATTCCCATCCAGGGGGTTCCCCGAACCGCCTCCAAAACGGAACGGCTCTGGGCGAGATGCTCTTCCCCGATGAGCCCTCCTCCGAGATAATCCGCCTCCTCCGAGAGTTCTGCCCGGGAGAAGCCGTGCTCCTTCCGAAGCCATATGCCGAGATTCAGAAGGTCCACCAGCATACGGAGATACGTCTCCACAAGCCCTCCATTGGAGGAGGGGCATGCGGCGAGGAGATCAAAGAGGTAGTTCTTGTACTCCAGAAGAAAACCCCGCTCCACCCTCCAGTATTCCAATCCCCGCAGGAGATTCAACACCGCATTGCCCAGGGCCTTTCCCAGAGGGTTGCGAATATCATGGCTGCGCTCGAAAAGCTCCTGAACGCTTTTGGAGCCCCAGAGAAGGGATATTGCGTGGGGAGAGATCATGCCGTAAGTATGCCAGAGGGGCTCTCCGTAGGTGCGATCGCTTCCGGGGAGAAAGGAGCGCAGAAGCACCCGCATGTTGTGGAGATCCCCCCGGGCAAGGAGAATGGTTACCAGATCCTGAGTCTCCCCCTCTGCGGCCTTGCGCATCCGAAGCAGCTCGTTCCCCATACCCATGGCGAGAGCCACTTCGATACGCTGCAGCACATTATGTTCTCTCGAAACGAGTTCGTTCCGGTAGGCCCATCCGTACTTGCTCTCCAGCAGATAGCCCTCCATCCCCTCCAGACCTCGGCGAAGAAGAATGTGGTACTCCTCCTCTTCGAGAAAGTAGGAGAGCCGGGAGCGGAGAAGAGCGTTAAGATATCCGTAGTTCTCGTACCGTCCGAAGAACCTGGTCAAAAAGTTCTTCCATGGTACTCCCGATCTCTTTTGCAAGCCCATGCCTCACCTTGTTCCATCGTGTAGAAAGCCGATTATCCACCACAAGAGTCCCCGTGGCTTCGTCCACCAGCACGCACCCTCCCCAGACATCCTTCTCTTCTTCGAAAAAGAGGCATTCCGCCACCTGGGGATGGCTTCGAATCTCTTCGGGGGCCTCGGGAAGACAGGAGAGTATCACCCGCTCCTCTTCAAAAGGCTCCAGAGCCTCATGGAAAAGTTTTTTCTCCATAGATTGAAGAGATCCCTCTTCCCTCAAGGATGCCACCCGGGCACAAACCTCATGCCGCACTTTTTCCGAGAGCTCCTGCCCTAAAGCATAGAGGTACTCCGTAAGCTCGTAGAAAACTCTGCTCCGAATCTCATCCTTTCGAAGCTGCAAAGCCTCCTCTTGAAGCAGGCGCATCTGAGAGACCTCTTTTTCCACCTCACGGCGTCGCCGGGCAATGGCATCTCCCAGTCGGTTTTCGATGGCCTTGACCTCTTCCTGATAACGACGGGCATACTCCTCCCGAAGGGCCTCCTTGAAGGCCTCCAGGGGAGAAGAGGAGACCACGCTGCTCTCCCCCCTAGGCAAAACGAAGTATGAGCATGATGGCCACCACGAAACCGAGAATCACCATGGTCTCCGGAATGGCCTCCAGGATGATCATGGTTCCTGCGGTTTCAGGCTTCTCCGCCACCGTGCCGGCCCCGGCACTTCCGATTTTGGCCTGGGCATAGGCGGTGGCTATGGCGGGTATCCCCACCGCAAGAGCTGCAGCCAGAGCAATTAATGCTTTTTCCATGAAGCACTCCTCCTTTTTGCAAAGGGGACATAGGGTCTTCCCTGTCCCGTATAAAACTTCCCCAAAAATTCCACGTAGTGAAGCCGGGCCGCATGAAGCCCCGAACCGGCAAAGGCAAGAACGATATTAAGCAGGTGCAGGAGCACCGCAAGAAGAATGCCGAACACCGAAACCCCCAGAACATCCACAAAGGTGGAGGCCACCATGGCGAGAATCGCCGAGGAGAGCCCGATGGCGGCAATACGAACATAGCTGAGAATATTTCCGATGGCGCTGAGGGTTTCAATCATCCCCCCCAGGCCTCCTCCGAAGATCACACAGACCAGACCAGCCCCAAGAACCACTCCCCCCGCATGGGGAGGCAGTATTTCGAAAAGCCAGGCTCCCAGCAGGAGAAGCCCCAGAATAATGCCGAGCATCCCCAGGCGTTCCATCCAGAGATGGTGATTTTTGTGTTTAATCCCCTCGAAAACCCCGAGAAGAAGACCCAGCCCCACATGGGCCAACCCGAGAGTAATGGAGAAGATCATCACCGGAAGCACCACATGAGAACGTTCGAGCCAGAGAGGGTGCATATTGAACAGTCGCAACCCCACATCCCCGAAGAATTCTCCGTAGGCGAAACCCCAGAGAATGCTCCAGAAGGCAAGGTGGAAGAAGATCATTCCCACCATGGGGAGGAGTTCGGATTTTTTAGAGCGGTAGAGAAAGAATCCTATCCCCCCGATCAGCAGACCGTACCCCGCATCTCCCACCATGCACCCCGAGAAGAGGGGAAAGAAGATACCGATCATAATGGTGGGATCTATGCCGGTATAGGTGGGAAGGGAAAGCAGCTTGAGAAAGAGGTGGAAGGGGTCGAAAATTTTAGGATTCTTGAGAGATGTGGGAACCTGAATAAGCTCTCCCCCCGAAGGATCCCTCCACTCCACGAAGACCTGGGAACCGAAACGCTCCCGAAGCCCTTCTTCCACATTTTTCGCCCGATCCCGGGGAACCCATCCGAAGAGGGAGAACATCTCCCCCTGGGAGAGCGTTTTGTTCTCCACCTGAAGAGCCTCCACCCGGTCTTCAATGAGCATGAGCATGGCCCCGAGCTTAGGCCCCCAGGTGTTCCGGGTTCTTTCCAGCTCCGCATCAATCTCTTTAAGTCTTTTGGGAACCCAGTGGAGCCCGGATTCGATGGCCGCCACGGAGTCGTGATGGGTAAACTTGGTAAATGCGGGAGGGGGACGCCAGGCCACCACATTCTCCTCCTCGAAGAGCTTTTCCAGAGCCTCCTGAGCAAGGGGAGGAACGCTGAAGGAGACCAGCAGGTCATCGTGCCCGGTCTTTACGCTGTGATAGCGCAGAGAGACCCGCTCCTTTACGGGGGTAAACTTGCGCAGCAACCCCCGCACTTCCTGGAGCATCCTGGAGTGGCTCCCTCCGGGGACCCACCAGAGAGAAACCCGGTTTCCCCGCTTACGTTCCTCCTCAAAAAAGGAGGAGAAATGTATCACATCACGGTGGGAACTCCGGAGAATCCGCAGGGTTTCCTGAAGAGATCTTTTTTCCTGAGCGAGCCCCTGAAGCCGCTCTCGGAAAGCCTCCAGGCTCTCTTCAAGATTCTGAAGAACCTTATCATCGAAGGAGGATATCCACTGCTGCGCCCACTGAAGACGCTCCTGAGAAATCGCATTCCAATCCCGCCACTCAAGAACATCCACCATCCCCTGGATGGTGGCGCTTAAGAATTTGAGCCGCTTGAGATCGGAGAGGGTTTCTCCGTAATCCCGGTCTTCTTCATCCGTATGAAGAACTCCCATGGCGTGGAGAAGGTCAATAACCTCCCGCTTTCGGCTTGTAACCCCCCAGATAAAAAAACGAACCATCTTCTGGATCAAGACGATTCGCCCCTTTCTTTGTTCATCTGCTCGTCTCCTATCATATGAGGCCATATGGCATGGGCTACTCGTTGAATGCGCAGGGGATCCGTGGCTTTTTCGTAGAGAAGTCGCTTCACGGAAACGCAGGACCTGCGGAGATCCTCTTCGAAGGCTCGGCTCTCCTCAAACTTCTGCTGCTCCTCCTGACGCACGATTTCGAAGGTTTTTTCGGTCATGGCATCAAGTCGCTGGAGGCTCTCCTGATACATGCGCTCCTTCTCCGCAATTTTCCGGGTCAGATCCTCTTCCAGATTTTTTCGGTATTCCTCAAGAAGAGCTTCCATTCCCCCCAGATCTCTTTGGGAGTTTTCAGGCGTTGAGTTCTGCATAGGCCTCTTCATCCTCCATCATGAACTCACAGAAGGAAGCTCGGTCGATAATGCCGAGGAAACGCTCGTTCTCCACCACGGGAAGACGTTCCACTCCTTTACGAAGCATGAGATCAGCTACGGTCATCAAGCTTGCACCGGGATCTACCCTCGGAGGATCGGAACGCATGTACTCCTCCACCTTGCGACGCCCCAAGAGTTGGAGACGCTGCAAAAGATCCCCCTCGGTATCGTCGAGAAAGGAGGTGTGGCTGAGAACCTCAAGGAAGGTAGGCACCGCAGCCTCAAGAATATCTGACTGCGCCAGATAACCCACAAGCCGCCAGTGGTCATCAATAACGGGAACTCCCGGAAGACGATGAGAGTAGAGGATGCGCACCGCATCAAGAACACGATCCTCCGGGGATACCGCCGTGAGATCCCGCACCATAAGCTTTACAGCACTTGTATTCACTCTTTTCCTCCATCCACTCTATTCTTTAAACCAAAACGAGAAGCAAAAACGCAAAGGACGAAGATGGGAAGCTTCGCCATGCGACGCCACCGCCAGGGCTCCTGGCAGAGACGGAAGAGCCACTCCATACCCATGCGCCGCATCCATCCGGGAGCCCGCTGGAGCTTCCCGGAAAGGACATCGAAACTTCCCCCCACCCCCATACGGAACATGCCGGGAAGCTCTGCTGCATGGGCGGCAATCCATTTTTCCTGCCGGGGAACCCCCAGGGCCACAAAGAGAACCCGGGCTCCCGAACGCCGCACAGATTCACAGATGGCGGAACTCTCCGCATCGTTGAAATAGCCGTGGTGCCACCCCGCCACGGAGAGCCCGGGATATCGCTCCCGGAGAATCTCCGCCGTCCGGGAGGCCACCCCTGGTTCCCCTCCCAGAAAGTAGACGGGCCATTTGGCGTAGGAGGCGGTACGACAGAGCTGCTCCATGAACTCCACCCCTGCAATCCGTTCATGCACCCGAAAACCGAGAAAGCGCAGAGCCAGAACAAGCCCCATGCCATCGGGAAGAGTGAGATCCGCATTCTGAAAAGCCCGGGCGAGCTCGGGATCCTTGCGGGCGGCGTAGACCCCCAGAGCGTTGGGAGTAAAGACCGTGCATCCTTCAGGATCTCCATGGCTGATAAGAGCCCAGGCCTTGCCGAGGGCGTAATGGAGGGAGACGTTATTCACCGGCACACCCCAGAGAGCGGGAGAGAGCTTTCCTCGCTTTCTCTCGCTTCTTTTAAGCACCGCCCCCACATAGGCGAGAGAGGCAGCAATACCAAAGAAGGCCACCACCGCCCCCTGACCATCCGGCCGGATCTGGAGCACCGCCGCAGAAAACCCCAGGGCCCCCGAAAGAAAGGCCACCATGCGCACCGAATCGGGATGATCCACCCCCCGATCCACCAGACGACGGTAGACAAAGATATTGCCCCCCGATGCTGCGGGAGAAAGAGCCCGACTCACGAAATGGAGGGAGACCTCCATGATGGGAATGGCGAAGAGTGCCAGAGGAAGCAGCATGAGGGCGGAAAAGGCGATCCCCTTGCTGACTCCCATGACGGATACTCCCGCCACCAAAGTTCCCCAGAAGGCCGCAAGAGGCTCCCCGAGCCGCCGGTAAAGGTGTCCGTGACGGCTCCAAAAAACCCCCAGAAGGGCAATGCCTCCGAGGCACATGGTAACGGCCCCCTGAAGATTCTGGCCCGAAAATCCCGTGATGGCCGCCATAAGAAGCCACACAAAGAGCAGCAGATGCCCCGCCATGCCGGGAATGCGGTCGAGACTCACCAGGAGAAGAGGGAAAAATCCTATCCATAAAGCCGTAATGATATGGGACACCAGGGGATGAAGAAAAAGATACTGCCCTTCGGGCATCCCCACAAAGGCGATTTTCTCGCCCCAGAAGGCGAAGAGAAAGCCGATAACGAGATAAAGCCAGGAGAGATTCTGTTTACTCCGGCTGCTCACCATCCCCGCCACGCAGGCAAGGAGCGCGGTAGCCACCACCTCCCGAGCAGTTTCACTGCCGCTCCAGAGAGCCACCACCACCCAGGAACCAAGAAGCATAATATCCCGCATATAATCGTACTGCTCCCGGGAGATATGATTGCGGATATATTTTTGGAACAGGATGCATGCCCCTGCCAGCATGAGAATCACCATGCGGGATATAAAGGCAAATTCTCCTTCAAACATCATAAGGCCACCCTTTCAAACCCCTGACTACCCGGTTATCGAGTTTTTTACCATCATGAAACCAAATCCGCCCCAGAATAACCGGAATCTGCGGTGCATGTTTTCATGATCTTCGGCTTCCGGAACTCGCCCTCGTTATATTCATACAATACACGTGGTCAAGTATAGCATGAGAAAAGGGGAAAGCAAAAAGGTAATTCGCCTGAAAATTCCTCGAAATATCCCGCATCTCTCCCAAGGAACGGGGAGCCCCCCGGGAGGGATACGGAATGGATTGTTCTCCGGATCTGGAGGGCCTCAAAAAATCAGGCAGGCTTTTCGATGCGGGTCATGCCCCCCACGTAGGGAACAAGAGCTTCGGGAATGAGAATAGAGCCATCTTCCTGCTGATAGTTCTCCATCAGAGCGATAAGACAGCGCCCCACCGCGATGCCCGAGCCGTTGAGGGTGTGGGCAAACCGAGGCTTTCCTCCCTCTTCAGGGCGGAACCGAAGGTTCATTCGGCGGGCCTGAAAGTCCTCGCAGTTACTGCAGGAGCTGATCTCCCGATACTTATCCTGGGAGGGAATCCACACCTCGATATCGTAGGTCTTGGAGGAGGCGAATCCCATATCCCCTGTGCAGAGGCATATTCTGCGGAAGGGAATTTCCAGGCGCTTGAGCACCTCTTCCGCCGCCAGAGTGAGGCTTTCCAGCTCTTCATAGCTCTTTTCGGGAGAGCAGATCTTCACCAGCTCCACTTTGTCGAACTGGTGCTGCCGTAGAATCCCCCGCACATCCCGGCCATAGGTTCCCGACTCTCTTCGGAAACAGGGGGTGTAGGCGGTAAGATGCAGAGGAAGCTGCTTCTCCTCAAGAATTTCTCCCGCATAGATATTGGTGAGAGGTACCTCTGCGGTGGGAACGAGCCAGAGATCATCCTGGGCACACCGGTAGAGATCCTCCGCAAATTTGGGGAGCTGTCCCGTCCCCTGCATGGTGGCGCTGTTTACCAGGAGGGGGGGCATGATCTCTTCGAAGCCGTGCTCCCGGGTGTGGAGATCCAGCATAAATTGGGTAAGTCCCCGCATGAGAAGGGCTCCCTTGCCCCGAATAACCGTGAAGCGACTCTCCGCAAGCTTCACCCCCCGCTCAAAGTCGAGAATTCCGAGAGACTCTCCGAGATCCCAGTGAGCCTGGGGCTCAAAATCAAAGCTCCGAGGCTCTCCCCAGTAGTGCATCACCGGGTTGTTGCTTTCGTCCATTCCCAGAGGAACCGTTTCGTGGGGGCGGTTGGGAAGCTGCAGCATCAGGCTTTCCAAATCTCCGTCGATACGGGAAAGCTCCTCCTCCATCTCCTTGATGGCATCCCCCAGAAGGCGCATCTCCTCCATGAGGCCTTGGGCATCCTTCCCCTGCTTTTTGAGAAGCCCCACCTCTTTGGAGCCCTCATTCCTCCGGGCCTTTTTTTCCTCCATGGAGGTGAGGATCTCCCGGCGTTTTTCATCAAGATTGTAGAGTTCCTCCACGGAGAAGGCATTGTTTCTTGCCTGGAGCATCTGCTCCAGTTCCTTCCGATTTTCCCGTATCCACCGCATATCAAGCATGAGCTACACCTCCGGTACCTTTCGCACTTCACGAAGAAGGTTGATCATTTCGATTATCGAAAGGGCCGCCTCGGCCCCCTTGTTTCCCGCCTTGCTCCCCGCCCTGAGGAGAGCCTGCTCCAGAGTATCGCAGGTGAGCACCCCGAAAGCCACGGGAACCCGGTGATCTAAAGCAACGTGAGCAACCCCCTTGGAGACCTCCGCCGCCACGTAGTCGAAGTGGGGGGTGTCTCCCCGGATAACCGCTCCGAGGGTAATGATGCCGTCAAACTTTCCCTGCAGGGCAAGCTCCTTCACGATAAGGGGGATCTCCCAGGCTCCGGGAACCCAGTAGACCACGATATCCTGATGCTTGATGCCGTGCCGGATAAGAGCATCCTTGGCACCTTCCAGCAGCTTTCCCGTAATGAGTTCGTTAAATCGGGAGAGCACCACCGCCACTCTCGCCTTTTCGCCAATAAGATGGCCTTCCACAACCCGCATAACCTGCACCCCCAAAAAATTTTAAGGTTTTATAGAAAAATAGTTATCTTAAAAGATCTCCCGCAGATGGAGCACATGCCCCAGCCGATCCTCCTTGGTTTCGAGATACCGCTTGTTGTGAGGATTACTCTCCATGATAATAGGCACCCGCTCGGTCACCTGGAGGCCGTACCCCTGAAGCCCCACGATCTTTCGGGGGTTGTTGGTGAGAAGCCTCATGCTCTTGATACCGAGATCTACCAAAATTTGGGCTCCCAAACCATAGTCCCGGAGATCCGCCTCGTATCCTAAAGCGAGATTGGCCTCCACCGTATCCATCCCCTGCTCCTGAAGCTCGTAGGCATGAAGCTTGGGAAGCAAGCCTATCCCCCGCCCCTCCTGACGCATGTAGAGAAGCACTCCGCATTCTTCCCGGTGGATCATCTCCATAGCCGCATGGAGCTGCTCCCCGCAGTCACACCGGAGAGAGCCGAAAACATCCCCGGTAAGGCACTCGGAATGCACCCGGACCAGCACATTTTCCGCCCCCTCCACATCACCCCGGATGAGGGCGAGATGGGGTTTATCCTGGTTTTCCTCCGCCAGAGCTTGGTAGGCAATGGCGTTGAAATCCCCGTAGGCGGTGGGCATACGCACCGTGGCCACTCGCTTTACCAGGCTGTCCCGGCGCATGCGGTACCGGATAATTTGCTGGATGGAGCATATTTTAATGCCGTGCTCTCGGGAAAAGGTCTCAAGGTCCGGTAGTCGGGCCATGGTGCCGTCCTCGTTCATGATCTCGCAGATCACTCCTGCGGGGCTCATCCCGGAGAGACGGGCCAGATCCACCGCCGCCTCGGTATGCCCTGCCCGCTTAAGCACCCCTCCGGGGCGGGCTGCGAGGGGAAACATATGTCCCGGGGTACGAAAATCACCTCGCCGAGCCTCCCCTTTGGCGAGAAGCCGGGCAGTGAGGGCCCGTTCGGCGGCGGAAATTCCCGTGGTGGTTCCCTCCCGGGCATCCACGGAGACCGTAAAGGCGGTGCCGTGGAGATCCGTGTTTTCCCGGGTCATGGGCTCCAGCTCCAGCTCTTCGCAACGCTGAGAGCTGAGGGGGACGCAGACCAGCCCCCGGGCGTATTTCACCATGAAGTTGATGGTTTCATCCGTGGCAGACTCCGCCGCCGCAATGAGATCCCCTTCGTTCTCCCGATCCTCATCATCCACCACGATAACCATGCGCCCCTCCCGAATCTCCTTCAGGGCTTCTTCCACGGAGCAAAAAAGTTCTTCCCCCGACATGCGTTCAGTCACAGCTATTCCTCCTTGCCTTTCTTTCCCGTATCAATCCATGGAGCCATGAAGAAAAGAGATTCTTCCTCCGGTATTCCCCCTGATGCAAAGAGCTTTTTCAGACCCATCCCGCTTCCCGGAGGGTATCCCAATCCAGGGAGCTCTCCCGGCCTCGGGAGTTGGCTCCATCTTCCCCCCTGAGAGGTCTTCCGTAAAGAGCGAGCTGGTGATAGACGTACTTTCCCAGAAGATCCGTCTCCACATTCACCGTCATCCCCTCCCGAAGCTCCCCCAGGGTGGTCTGCTCCAAGGTGGTGGGAATAACCCCCACGGAAAAGGAATCCCCCCCGCACTCTATGATAGTAAGGCTTACGCCGTTCAAGGTCACGGAACCCTTGGGAACGAGATAGCGCATTCCTTCGGGATTCAGAGAGATGGTGATTTCCCTGGTTCGTCCCTGCCGCAGAAGGGCAGTTACGGTGCCGAGATAATCCACATGCCCCGCCACCATATGCCCCTCGAAACGCCCTCCTGCCACCATGGCCCGCTCAAGATTCACCCTCCTGCCGGAAGAGAGGCTCCCCAGGATGGTACGCTCACACGTTTCGGGCATCATTTCCACCCAAAAGCGGGAGCCCTCAAGACGGGTCACGGTGAGGCAGGCTCCGGAGACCGCCACGGATTGGCCGAAAAAGAGCTTCTCCGCAAATCCCGGGGCGGCGACACAGAGAAGGGCCACATCCCCTTTGATCTCCAGGGTCTGCACAGTTCCTTTGGTCTCTATCAGCCCTGTGAACATGCGGGTACTCCTTCCAGAAGAAAGTCTTCTCCCATGGGACGCCACTCAGGAGAGGCAATATGGATAGCCTCTTCCATGGAATCAATATGCAGATGTTCCGTGAGGGAAAGCCCTCGGCCGAGGATGCGGGAACCGTAAAAGAGGGCCACCCGATCCACCAGATGTCGTCTCAAAAAAACGCTGGCCACCCGAGCCCCTCCTTCGATAAGTACCGAGAGAAGCCCCATCTCTCCGAGCTTTTCCAGAAGCCGCTCACAGTCCAACTCCCCCGAAGCGATTTCGGGAAGCTCCAGGAAGGATACCGAGGGAGGAAAGGCCTTTTTGCGTTCTTCCCGGCCATGCCGCTCCTCCGGATCTTCGGGGATTCCCCACACCAGCACTGACCGGGGAGCCTCAAAGACCGTGCTCTCCGGAGAGAGAGAGATCCGGGGATCCACCACCACGGGAACCGGGGAGACCCCCGCCACGGAACGCACCGTGAGCTTGGGGTTATCAGAGCGCACCGTCCCCGCCCCCACCAGGATGGCATCATGCTCTCCCCGCAGAAGATGGGTGATCTCCCGGGCCCGGCTTCCGGTGATCCATTTACTGGTACCGTCCTCCAGGGCTATGGCCCCGTCCAGCGAGAGAGCCCCCTTCAGGCAGACCCAGGAGCGCCCCCGGAGATGCCAGGAGAAGAATCCCCGGTTCATGGAGCGGCACTCCTCTTCGAGAACGCCGGAAGTTACGGGAATGCCCGCTTCTTGAAGGATCTTCACCCCCCCTCCCGCCACCTTGGGGTTGGGATCAAGGGATCCTATCACCACCCGGGCAACCCCCTCCCGGACAAGCCGGGGGGCGCAGGGAGGCGTTTTCCCGTAGTGAGAGCAAGGCTCAAGAGTAACGTAGGCGGTGCTCCCCCGGGCGTTCTCCCCCGCTCTTTCCAAGGCCTCCACCTCCGCATGGGGACCTCCGTACTGCCTGTGGCACCCCATTCCCACCACCTGGGCATTCTTCACCAGCACACACCCCACCAGAGGATTCGGGGAGGTATGCCCGGTGCCCCGCACCGCCAGGCTGAGGGCCATACGCATGTAGTATTTGTCCTGCTGTCGTTCTTCTCGACTCATGATTCCTCTCCGCGTCCTTCGCCTTTTTCCTCTTCTGCATGTTTTTCATGTTCTTCATGTTCTTCATGCAGTGCCGCATATATTTTTTTCGCCAGCCCCGGCCCCACTCCCGGAGCCTGGACAAGCTCCTCCTCCGAGAGGAGCTGCATCTTCCGAAGGCTTCCGAAATGCCCGAGAATCCGGGCCGCCCGAGTTTTGCCGATGCCGGGAATCTCTTCCAGAGAGGAGCGGCGCAGCCCCCGATGATACTGCTTCGAATAGCTTCCCACCGCAAAACGATGGGCTTCATCCCGAACATGCTGGAGCAGCCGGGCATATCCTTTTTCTTGGGGAAGCAGTAAGGGCTCCCGGGAAGAGCAGAAGTAGAGGGTTTCTTCCCGCTTGGCCAGAGAGACCGCCCGAAGGGAGTCAAGCCCCAGCGCATCCAACACCTCCCGCACAAAGGCGAGCTGCACCGGCCCTCCATCCACCAGCACCAGTTGGGGGAGAGGCTCCTCCCCCCCGAGCACCTTGGAGTAACGCCGCTCTACAGTCTCCCGAAGGGAACGGAAGTCATCCACCCCCTCCACGGAGCGAAGGGTAAAACGACGGTAGAGAGCGGGATTGGGAATTCCCTGCTCGAAGACCACCGCCACCCCCACCGTGTGGGTGCCCCCTCCGTGGGAGATATCGAAACCGTCGATCCTCCAGGGAAGGGTGGGAAGCTCTAACACCTCCTGAAGCTCCACCAGAGTCTCCCACATATCTTCCCGGAGATCTTCCTCCAGAACCCCCAAGGAACGCTGCCGGGTGTAACGCCAGATGGCCCGGAGGGTATCCCGAAGCTCCGCAGCCTCTTCAAAATTCAGCCCCTTCGCCGCCTCTTCCATCTGAGCCCGGAGCTTCTCCACCAGCTCCCGGGTCTGACCGTGAAGCAGCAGCACCACATGGGCCAGCATCCGATTATACTCCTGGGAGGATATATGTTCTGCACAGGGGGCAAGACACTTCCCCACGTGGTACTTCATGCAGGGCCGGTTCTCCCGGGAGGGAGTGATCTTTCCGGCGCAGCTCCGGAGGGGAAAGAACCGTTCCACCAGATGCAGCAGAGCACGAACCTCCCCCACCCGGGTGAAGGGGCCCATGTACTGGGCTCCGTCCTCCTGCTTATGCCGGGTGATGACAATCCGGGGAAAGGGCTCCCGGGTAATCTTCACGTAGGGATACCGCTCCCCCATCTTGAGTTCCACATTGAATTTGGGCTGATATTTCTTGATCAGCCGGGCCTCCACGATGAGGGCCTCCATCTCGGACTCGGTACGGATAATGGAGATATCCCGAATGGACTCCGCGAGCTTGCGCAGCCTAGGAGAGGCGTAGTTGGTGCGAAAGTAGGAGGCCACCCGCTTCTTGAGAGATTTGGCCTTTCCCACGTAGAGTACCGTTCCCTCCTGGTCGTGCATGAGATAGACCCCGGGGCGGCCGGGAAAACCCCGTATCCTGGAACGCATTTTTTCTAAATCCATGATACACTCCTTTTCAAGAGCCCACATAGCCATGAATAATACCACGTTCGGGATCTATACAGTATTTTTCGGAGGTGTTTTTATGCCCTTAGCATTTTACAACGATCTTTCTCGGAAAAAGGAACCCTTTCTTCCCGTGCAGTCACCCAAGGTGGGGATCTACGTCTGCGGCCCTACGGTATACGATTTTTTCCACATCGGCAACTCACGCCCCTTTATAGTCTTCGACGTACTCCGGCGCTATCTTCAAAACCGAGGATACCAGGTAACCTACGTACAGAACTTTACGGATATCGACGACAAGATGATCACCCGGGCCCAGGAGATGGGAATCTCCGTGGCGGAGCTGGCAGATCGGTTCATTCGAGAGTACTTCGCCGATGCGGATGCCCTGGGGGTGGAACGGGCGGATGTGCACCCCCGAGCCACGGAACATATGGGGGAGATCATCGAAGCCATTCAAAGAATCCTGGAGAAGGGACACGCCTATGAACTGGAGGGAGATGTCTATTTCGACGTGCTGAGCTTCAAGCCCTACGGCAAGCTCACCCGCCAGAACCTTGAAGAGCTTTTTTCAGGAGCCCGGGTGGATGTGGATTCCCGCAAAAAACACCCCCTGGATTTCGCCCTCTGGAAGGCGGAAAAGCCCGGAGAGCCCTCCTGGGAGAGCCCCTGGGGAAAGGGGCGCCCGGGGTGGCATATCGAATGCAGCGCCATGGCGGCGAAATATCTGGGGGATACCGTGGATATCCACGGCGGCGGCAGCGACCTCATCTTCCCCCATCATGAGAACGAAATCGCCCAGGCGGAAGCTGCCACGGGGAAGCTTTTCGTTAAGTATTGGATGCACAACGGCTACCTTCTCATGGATCACGAGAAGATGTCCAAGTCTCTGGGGAACTTCCGCACCCTTCGGGATGTGCGGCAGCAGTACTCTCCTCTGGCCATCCGCTACTTCATGCTGAGCGCCCACTACCGCTCCCCCATCAACTTCTCCCCCGCAGGACTGGAGCAGGCCATGGGAGGGGTGGAACGTCTGCGGAGCTGCTACCGAAGCCTTGCAGAGGCTCCGGTGAAGAAAGATCTGCCGGGGTCCGGGGTTTTGAAAGAAGCCCTCCAGAAGGCCCGGGAACGCTTCTACAGCGATATGGATGACGATCTGAACACCGCGGGAGCTTTGGGGGCTGTTTTCGAGGCTGTAAAGGCCCTGAACAGCGCTCTTCACGAAGAGGGGGCCCTCGCAGGAGAAAACAAACAGGAGGGGCTGGAATTCTTCCGCATGGCAGATGAGGTGCTGGGAGTTCTCGACATTCCAGGGCTTCTGGGGAATTCCGCTGCCCATGGGGAGGATGAACGGATTGAAAAACTGGTGGAGGAACGGAACCAGGCCCGGAAGAACAAAGATTTTGCCCGGGGAGACGAGATTCGAGACATGCTTCTGGAAGAGGGAATCATCCTGAAGGACTCTCCCGAGGGGACAAAATGGCATCGAAAGTTATAGAACAAGAAAGTTTGAAGGAAAGGGACGAACATTCATGATTATCGTACAGGAAGGAACCACGGTATTCGAAACCCTCCAGAAGTGCCTCGCCGAAGGAACCCCCTGCGTGCTCTGCACCGTGGTGGCGAGCGACGGCTCCACCCCCGCAGACCCGGGGTCGAAGATGGCGGTACTCCCGGATGGCAGCATCACCGGCACCGTGGGGGGCGGCATAGGAGAGTATCGGGTTCTTCAAAAGGCCCGGGAGTTGCTTTCAGAGGGGCCTAAGACGCTTCTCATGGATATCAATCTGAACAACCGGGAGGCCGCCGAAGAGGGAGCAGTCTGCGGAGGGAGCATGAAGGTCTTTCTGGAGCGCCTCATCCCCACCCCGGAGGTGGTGATCTTCGGAGGAGGGCATGTGGGAAAGGCGATTCTCAAAACCGCCTGCTTCCTCGGATGGCGGGGAGTTCTCTGGGACGACCGGGAGGAGTTCGCCGCCCTTCCGGAACAGTGTACTTCCCAGGCCGCAAGTTTTTGCTGCCCGTTGGAAGAAGTCCTTTCCCGGGGGCTCAGGCTTCACGGAAACAGCTTTGTCCTCATCGCCACCCGGGGACATGCCCTGGATGCAGAGGCGGTACGACTTCTGGAAAAAGAACCAGCCCGCTATCTGGGGATGATCGGATCCCGAAACAAGATACGTTCCGTCCGGGAACGGCTCCTGAAAGAGGGGGTGGCTCCGGAGCATCTGAACCGGATCCACCAGCCCGTGGGAATTCCCATAAATGCCCAGACTCCTGAAGAGATTGCCCTCTCTGTGATGGCGGAGATGGTGGGCTTTCTCCGGGAGGCCCCGCTGGAGGAGCTTCGGAAAGCCTGGGGATCCCAGGCGGTTACCCCAAAACAAAACACAGCTCCGGAGGCTTAGTGGATGATTCAGGTACGCGATCTCACTCTTCGCTTCGGAGAGCGGCTCCTCTTTGACCGCATCTCCATGCTCTTTCCCGACAGCTCCCGCACGGGGCTGGTAGGGAAGAACGGAGCGGGGAAGACCACCTTTCTCAAGATTCTGGCCCGGCATATGGAACCCGACGAGGGATCCGTGGAGATACCCTCCCGACAGAGCCTGGGGTATCTCCCTCAGGACGTGGCGGAGCTGGGAAACGATACAGTACTCCACTATCTCAAGGCCCGATCGGGGATTCTAGAGATGGAGGAGCAGCTTCAGTCTCTGGAAGAATCCATCAGCGCCGCCTCGGAGGATGGGGCACGTCAGGGGCTTCTCAAAAGCTATGAACACCTTCGGAGCCGGTATGATGTTCAGGGGGGCTACACCTTCCGCCCTCGGGCGGAGAAGATTCTCCGGGGGCTCGGCTTTCAAGAAGGCGCTTCGGAGCGACCCTGCACCACCTTCTCCGGGGGGTGGAAGATGCGCATCGCCCTCACCTCCCTGCTGCTGCAGGAACCGGAGATACTGCTGCTGGACGAACCCACGAACCATCTTGATACGGAGAGCATGGAGTGGCTCGAAGGCTACCTCAAGGACTACCGGGGCACCTTTATCGCGGTCTCCCACGATAGGCGCTTTCTCGACAAGATGACCACCCGAACCCTGGAAATCGCCCGGGGACAGCTTCGGGAGTATAAGGGAAACTACTCCTACTATCTGGAGCAGAAGGAAGAGGATAAACGGCTCTTCGAAAAACGGGCAAAACAGCAGCAGACCCTGCGAAAGCAAACGGAGGACTTTATCGAACGCTTCCGCTACAAGGCCTCCAAGGCCACCCAGGTACAGAGCCGCATCAAGATGCTGGAGCGGGAAGAGCTTCTCGCCGCAGAGAGCGAGGGGGGATCGGTGCATTTCGCCTTTCCCGAATGCCCCCGGAGCGGTCACGAGGTGCTCACCCTTCAGGAGGTGGATAAGAGCTACGGCAGCAAAAAGGTTTTCGAAAAGCTCTCCTTCTCGGTCTCCCGAGGGGAGCGGGTGGCCCTGGTGGGGGTAAACGGGGCGGGAAAATCCACCCTCTGCCGCCTTCTGAGCCGCAAGGAGGATCCCTCCTCGGGGAGCCTCTCCTTCGGCCATAAGGTGCTCTGCGGCTTCTTCTCCCAGGAGAGCATCGACAATCTGCACTATGAGAACACCGTCTGGCAGGAGGTGCTCGCCGAGGGGGAATACTTCTCTCCCCAGTACAAGCGCAATCTTCTGGGGGCCTTTCTCTTCTCCGGAGAGGATATCGACAAACCCATCTCGGTACTCTCGGGGGGGGAAAAGACCCGGCTGGCGCTGCTGAAAATGCTCCTCCGGGAGACCAACCTTCTCATCCTCGACGAGCCCACGAACCATCTGGATATGGAGACCAAGGAGCTCTTCCAGAAAGCCCTTCTGGCCTACTCGGGCACCCTGGTGATCGTCTCTCACGATCGGTATTTTCTGGATACTCTGGTGGAACGGGTTATTGAACTGCATCAGGGGAGAGGACGGGAATACCTGGGGAACTACTCCTACTTCATCGAAAAACGAGAAGCCCTTCTGCAGGAGCAGCGGGAGGAAACCCCGGAGAGAGATGACCGGGACAAGGGGGAAGAATCCTTCTTCGCCTCAGGGTATAAGAGCAAGGAGCAGAAACGCCGGGAGGCGGAACTACGGCAGGTCCTCTCGGAACGGCGGCGCACCGTCACTGCCCATCTCGCCCCTCTGGAAAAAGAGATCGAAGATTTGGAGAGCCGTAAAACCGCCCTGGAGGAGGCTCTCTGCTCTCCCGAAGTGCTGGAAAATACGGAAAAACGCACCGCCCACCTGAAGGAGCATGGGGAGATCGAACAGCTTCTTCCGGAAAAGATGCAGGAGTGGGAAGATCTCATGGAGAAGCTCAGCGTTATTGAAGAGGAGTTTGCGTTGTCCTAAAGAGCTCCAGAGACAGGGGAGGGATAAACTTCCCCCAGGAATTTCCCTAATAAAGGGATACACGAAACGAAGGCCAAAGCAATTATACTCTGGCCTTCGTTTTATTATTGCCAATTTGATGGACAATACACCTTCTTGCCATTTATCATCACTGGGTCAGGTAAACGAGCTCCTATCAGATGCAGCCACTCCCGTTTTAACAA
>NPIG01000301.1_pt1 | contig 46567 bp, 38 predicted proteins | sample 8637441 | NCBI WGS metagenome assembly NPIG01 (sample SAMN07420675, study PRJNA396082) | bioreactor metagenome | isolation source: sample BR6 brine-fed electro-methanogenic bioreactor BR | place: Japan: Kochi | collected 2016-06-14
AGTCCTTGGCCAGCTCCACCGCCGCGCGCTGCAACTGCCCCGGCGTCGCCTCCAGCTTGGCCTCCAGCCGTTCCAGCAGGGTAAAGGCATCCGCCGTCGAGCCGGCAAAGCCGGCCACCACGTCATATCCGCCGGGGGAGAGGCGCCGCACCTTGCGCGCGGTGCCCTTGATCACCGTATCGCCCAGCGACACCTGGCCGTCGCCCGCGATCACCACCTGCCCGCCCTTGCGGACGCCGATGATGGTGGTGCCGTGCCAGCCGGGAAAGGAATTCTCGCTCATCTGCGCCTCCTGATCGTTGTTTGCCTATATGGACGGGGCGTCCGGCGCGCACAAGGGCGGCGGCCCGCGCTTGCCCTGCCCCCGCGCCCTCACTAGCGTGCCGCCATGAGCGAGCACCGCGTCACCTTCTATCTCGAGGACGGCCTGCGCCAGAGCGCCGAGGCCGGGCAGCACAATTTTATGAACCTCGTCGCCGAGGTGCTGCGCGCGGCCGGGTTCACGGTCCACTATCGCCCGGATACCGCGGCCGAGCGCGCCGCCTCGGCCACCCGCCCGGGCTACGCGCTGTTCCACATGGCCGAACCGACCCACGACCGCGCCCTGACCCTGCGCCGGGTCTATCACTACCCGTTCTGGGCCATCGAACGCACGGCCCGCCGCTGGGACTGGCGCGTGGCGCAAACCGCCTTTCCCGCCGATGCGGTGCCGCGAAAAGAGGCCGACCGCTTTTATCGGTTCTGGCAAAACCGGCTGTTCGGCAACGCCCCGGATGCCGCCACGCGCGACGGCTTCGTCTATGTCCCGCTGCAGGGCCGGCTGCTGCAGCACCGCTCGTTCCAGAGCTGCGCGCCGCTCGACATGCTGCGCGCGGTGCTGGCCCACGATCCCCGTCCCGTCGTAGCCGCCCTGCACCCGAAAGAGGTCTATTCGGACGCGGAACGCGCCGCGCTGGACCGGCTGGAACAGGAGATCCCCCGCCTCACCGTCACCTTGGGTGAAATGGAACGCTGGCTGACGGGCTGCGACTACGTGGCCACTGAAAATTCCAGCGCCGCCTTCAACGGGTTCTTCTTCGGCAAACCCGCCGTGCTTTTCGCCCGTGCTGATTTCCACCACATCGCCGCCGATGCCGCCCGGCTGGGGGCGGAGGAGGCCTTGCGTGCCGCCCCTGAGGTGCAGCCCGATTTTTCCGGCTATCTGCACTGGTTCTGGCAACAGATGGCGATCAACGCCGGCAGGCCGGAGGCAAAGGACAAGATCCGCGCCGCCCTGCTGCGCGGCGGTTGGCCGGTCTGACGCAACATATCCCCATGTCTCGCCCGGCGTTTACGCCGGGCTGCGCCCACCTACGGGCCCGGCGCGGCCTACGGCCCATTAATCCGTGACCGCCAACGAAAAGGGGCGCCCGCAGGCACCCCTTTGAATTTCAACCGGAAATCCCGGATCAGATCGAGTCGTCGATCCAGCTTTGCAGTGCCGCCTTCGGCGCCGCACCGGCCCGGTTCGAAATCACCTGGCCGTCCTTGAAGATAAACAGCGCCGGAATGCCGCGCACGCCCATGGCGGCGGCGGTGTTCGGGTTGCTGTCCACGTCGATCTTGGCGACCTTGATCTTGCCCTCGTATTCCGCCGACAGCTCCTCGAGCGCCGGGCCGATCTGTTTGCAGGGGCCGCACCACTCGGCCCAGAAATCCACCACCACGGGGATATCGGATTGTTTCACTTCCTGATCGAAGGTGTCGTCGGTAACGGCAACGGTGCCCATTGTCTGTCTCCTGAATGGGGTGAGCTTGGTCGCGAAGTTATGCAGCGCCACCCCTATCGTCAAGGCAACCCGCCCGCGCCAGTGCGGCGGTCACAAGATCGTGCGGCAGCGGCATCAGCTGCGCGGTGCGTGTCCACAGAAGCGCCGTTTCGATGGTCCGGCCCGGAAAGATCTGGGCCAGCGCGACAGCATAGGCGCCCATTTGCCGCATGAGACCCTCGGGGCACTCCCCGGCATGGCCCGGAACCGTGGCGTTGGTCTTGAAATCCACCGCCAGAACCCGCTCCGGCGTGATGATCAGCCGGTCGATCACCCCGTGCAGCCGCCGCGCGCCCAAGGGCGCGGTCACCGGCACCTCGGCCAGCGCATCGGGGGCGAAAATCGGCGCCAGCTCCGGTGCCGCCAGCACCGCGCGCGCCTCGGCCAGAAGCCCGGTGCGCTCCGCCTCCGGCACATCCGCCAACAGATTTTCCGCCGCGTGCTCCCAATCCCCCGGCGCCAACCCCGGCAGATGTTCCAGCAGCAGGTGAATGTGCGTGCCGCGCGCCTTCGCCGCTTCCTCGTCCTGTCCCGCCTCGCCGGGCAGTGCCTTGGCGCCGCCCAGGTCCGACGGGCCAAGCGTCGGCAAGACCTCCACCCGCTGCGGCGCGGGATGGGTCAGGAACCCGGGCAAGGGCACCGAATGGGACACCTGTCGCGCTGCCTCGGCCTGCTCCGGTTCGTTCCAGTCGCCCACCTCGTACCGCAGGCCCGATCCGCCCTCGAAATTCTGCGGCACGGCCCCGGCGCGGGTCATCGCCGCCTGCACCATCTGGTACCAGCTGTCGCCGCCTTTATCCAAATCGCCCGCCGCCGCGACGATCAGCCATTTTTCGGCCCGGGTCAGCGCAACGTACAAAAGGCGCAGCCTTTCGTACATTTGCTTGTCCTGCGCCGCGTCCCGCGCCCGGGTCAGCGCCGGCGGCATTTCGGCCGCCGCCGTGGCCCAGAGCGGCACGTCGTCCGCCATCATCACCTGCGGCATCCGCGACGGCCGCCGCTTGGCGGTATCAGGCAGGATCACGATCGGCGCCTCCAGCCCCTTGGCGCCATGCACCGTCATCACCCGGATCATGTTGCCGGCGCTGCCCATCTGGCGCTTGATCTCCAGATCGTCGGTCTCCATCCAGACCAGGAAGCCGGTCAGGCTGGGGATCGCACTGCGCTCATAGGCGAGCGCCTGGGACAAGAGCGCGTTGATCCCGTCCTCGGCCTCCGCCCCCAGACGCGCCAGCAGTTTGCGCCGCCCGTCGTGGCGGGTGAGGATGCGTTCGATCAGGTCGTAGGGCCGCAGGAAGTCAGTCTGATCCCGCAAGTCATTGAGAAGGTTGAGCGTTTCCGGGAATTCCTCGCCGCGATCCCGCAGCGCCTGCCACAGAAAGCGCGTCTTGCGGCGATGAGCCAGATCAAAGAGCTGCTGTTCGCTCCACCCCAGCAGCGGCGATTTCAGCACCGTGGCGAGCGAGAGGTCATCCTCCGGCGTCGCCAGAAACCGCAAAAGCGCCGCCAGATCCTTCACCGCCAGCTCTGCCCCGACCTTGAGCCGGTCTGCCCCGGCGATGGGCAGGCGCGCGGCCTTGCAGGCGCGGATGATTTCGGCGAAGAGGTCGGAACGCCGCTGTACCAGGATCAGGAAATCGCCCGCCCGGACGGGACGGCGGCGGAAGGTTCCGGGCTCCGGCCCGTCCACCGGAACTGTCTCGCCCCGCGCGATCATCTCCTTGATTCCAGAGGCAATTCGCTCCGCCAACACCACGGTGTGATGCCGTGCGCTGGGGCGGTCCACGGGGTCGGTCCAGTCGCCCTCGACATCGTCCTCGACCTTCTCCACCACCGGCCAGAGGTCGACGCGCCCGGGCAGGTCGGATTTGAAGGCGCGGTGCAGCGCGTCCTTGTGGAACCCGGCCTCGGCCCTGCCCTCGAAGACCAGATCGACCAGCTGCAGGATCGCCTGCGCCGAGCGGAAGGAATATTCCAACGTCAGGTCCTGCAGGCCCACGCCGGTATCGGCCAGCCGCTTGGAAAACTCCGCCTGCATCCGGTCGAAGGCGTCCGGATCGGCGCCCTGAAACGAATAGATCGACTGTTTCTTGTCGCCGACGACGAAGATCGTGCGTTCCACATCCGCGCGTGCGCCGACGCCGGAGGTGAACTCCTGCGCCAGTTTCTCGATCACGTCCCATTGTTCCGGGCTGGTGTCCTGCGCCTCGTCCACCAGGATATGGTCGATGCCGCCGTCCAGCCGGAAGAGCACCCAGGCGGCGACGCCGGGGTCGTTCAGAAGCTGCCGGGTCTTCAGGATCAGGTCGTCGAAGTCGAGCCAGCCGCGCAATTGTTTGCGGCGTTCGTATTCCGGCAGGAATTCGGCGGCGAAGGCGTGCAGCGCCTGCGATTTGCGCGCGGCGGCAAGGCCCAGGCGGCGCGGGCGCGCGGCCTCGACGCGGCGCATCAGCGGCTCCACCTTGTCCATCAGGTCGGGATGGGCGTTGCGCAGATCCTTGGTGGGAAAAGACCCTGACTTGGCCGAAAACGGCTCTTTTGCGCCTGAGCCGGTGAGGAAGATATTTTCCAGCGCCGGCAGGTCGGCAAGGCCCGGTTCGGTGATGGGACCAAGTTTCTCGCCGGCTTTCTGGTCGGTGGGTTTGCCGGTCGCCAAAACCTCCCGCAGCCGCGCCAAAAGCTCCGCCTCGCCGCCCAGGAACACCTCGGCCCGCAACGCCGCCTCGTCGAACCCCGGCGGCAGATCGAACAGGCCAAGCAGCCCGTCGCGGTCGAGCGGCTCGGAAAAACCGGCACGGCGACCGGTTACGGCGGCGGTCAGGGCAGTGAAATCGGTGTCGGTCAGGTGCTGCGCCAGCGCGGCGATCAGATGCGCGTGGCGTCCATCGGCGAAATCCTCGACGATCTCCTCGCGCAGCAGGGCGGCGGCGCGATCCTCCATCTCGGTGAACTGCGGGCTGACCCCGGCCTCCAGTGGAAACCGCCGCAGGAGCGAAGCGCAGAAGGAGTGGATGGTCTGGATCTTCAGCCCGCCGGGCGTTTCGATGGCGCGGGCAAACAGGGTGCGGGCATGGGCCAGCCGCTCCGGCGTGATCGTGCCCTCCGCCCCCAGCTCCTGCAACTGGCCGCGCAGGGCGGCGTCCCCCAGCATCGCCCATTCGCCGAGGCGTTTGAACAGCCGGTTCTGCATCTCGCTCGCCGCCGCCTTGGTATAGGTGAGACAGAGGATATGCTGCGGCTCCACATCCGCGAGCAGCAGCCGCGCCACCCGGTCGGTGAGCACCCGCGTCTTGCCCGAGCCCGCGTTGGCGGCAAGCCAGGTGGAGGCATCGGGGCGCGCCGCCTGCACCTGCCGTTCGGTGGCCTCGTTGCGCGGGCTCATGCCAGATCCTCCGGCTCAGGGTCTGTTGCACGGTCCCATTCGCCGAAGCGCGCCAGGTGATCGTAATCGCCAATATCGCTGTCCTTGAACAGCATCCGGCGCGAGGTATAGCCCTGCTCGGGTTGCGCATAGGCGGTCAGCAATTCGCGCAGATCCTCCAGCACCTGCGCCGGCGGCTCGTCACCCAGCGGAGCCGGCACCTCCTTGTAACTGCTGCCGACGCCGATGAAGACGGCCTCGTTGACCGGCGCGGGGGCGAGGGTTCCGAACCCCGCCTGTTCGGCCATCGCCGCCTCGATCAGCAACTGCTTGTCGAACTTGGCCTGCTGGTCGCGGGTCGGCGGCGCGCCGGTCTTGTAGTCGAAGATCGACAGCGCGCCGCGCGCATCCATGTCGATGCGGTCGGCGCGGCCCACCATGGTGACGCCGGGGGGCGTGATCGCCATTTCGCCCTTTTGTTCGAAGGCCGAGCTGATCGCATTCGCCTGCCGCCCGGCCTCGGCGGCCAGGAACGCCTCGGCGATCCGGCCCAGCCGCGCCAGCCAGAGCGCGCGGGCGGTGGGCCAGGGCACGTGTTCTTCCAGCACCTCGCGCGCGCGGGCCATCAGGGTGTCGCGGGAAAGTGGCGCGCCGTTGCCCAGATCGTCGCGCAGGAATTTCTCGAACACCTCGTGCAGCACGGTGCCGCGCAGCAGCGGGTCGGGTTCCTGCACCAGCGGGTCGAGCGGCGAAAGCCGCAGCACGCGCTTGGCATAGACGGCATAGGGATCGCGGATGAGCCGTTTGATCTCGGTCACGTTCAGCCGGTCGGGCCGGGCGGCGACCGGCGGGCGTGGCGAGGGGCGCGGGGCGGCGGGCACCGGGGTGACCTCCTCCAGCGCTTCGGCCCAGGCAAGGTAGGTGCGCCCGCGCGCGGTCATATCCTCCAGCGCCTGCCGCCCGCCCTGATCGGGCAGACCCCTGAGCAGGTTGGTCAGCCGGTTCAGCCAGCGCGAGGGTACGGTTTCGGCATCGTCGGAGCGTTTGGCGCGGGTCAGCCAGACCTCCGGCGCGGCAATCGCCTGCTGGAAATCATGCGCCGACAGGCCGATGCGCCGCTCGGGCAGAAGCAGGCCCGCGCGGTCGCGCATCTGCCGGTTCAGCCAGGGGTCGGGGCGCGCCGGTTCCGGCCAGCTGCCCTCGTTCAGCCCGCCGAGGATCAGCAGGTCGGCGCCCATCACCCGCGCCTCCAGCGTGCCCCAGATCATGATGCCGGTGAACCCGGCATCACGGTCGCGCACCTCTTCGCCCTGCAGGAGCGCGCCCAGAAGGTCGGCGAAATCGCGGGCCCTCATGGCGCCGCCATGCTCCGCCTCACGCTCCAGCGCCTCGATGACCGCAAGCGCCTTTTGCCCGGCGTTCTTCTGCCACAGCGTGCCGGAGCCATCGGCCTGGCTGCCCGCCGCGATGGCCTCGGCCAGGGCGCGCAGGTCGGCGACCCAATCGGTCAGCGGCCGTTCGCCGGGGCGATTGCGGTCGCAGAAGGTGTCGGTCAGCCAATCGAGCCATGGGCCGAGAGTTTCACCGTCGAACCGTGCGGCAAAGCGGGCGAACCCGGCGGCATCGGGAAAGGCCGGTCCGTTCCTGCGCAGGTCCAGTTCCAGGTCGCGCGCGTGCAGCAGGTGATCGCCCCGCCCGGCCCCGTCGTGGCAAAGCGGGTGTTTCAGCAGCGTCAGCAGCGCCTCGGAGGTGAGCCGCCCGGCGAACAGCTCGGCCACATGGCGCAGGAAGCGGCCCGGCGGCGACAGGTGCAGCGGCTGCCCGGCGCTGTCGTCGGGGGTGATGTTCCAGCGTTCCAGCGCCGCGGTGACCTGCCGCGTCAGCATCCGGTCGGGGGTGATCAGCGCCGCCGATTGCCCGCTCTCCGCCGCCTCGCGCAGCCGCAGTGCGATGGCAAGTGCTTCGTCCCGGGGGCTTTCGGCCTCGACCAGGGTGAGCTCGGACGCGGCGGCGTCGAGACCGGAGAGCTTTGGTCCCTCCGTCATCCAGGCGTCGGTGACGGGCGCGGGGCGAAGCGCCAGCGACACCAGGCGGTTGCGGGCGGGTGCCGGGGCTTGTTCGTCGGTCCAGCGGCGGATGTCGCCCGGTCCGATTTCCAGCGCGTCCATCAGCTTGCGAAACCGGTATTGCGGGTGATCTTCGGAGGTCAGCGCCTTGTCCAGCCCGTCCCAGACATGCGCCGGCTGGTCGAAATCATAGCCGGGCAGCACCACCGCCCCCTGCGGCAGCCGCGCCACCGCCTGCATCAGCATCAGCGTGGTGCCGCGCGAGCCGGTCGAGCCGGCCAGGATCACCGGGTGTTCCGGCGGCGCCGCTTGCCAGCGGGCGATCAGCCCTTCGACCACGCGGCGCTGGCGCGCCTGCATGTCCAATTCGTTTTCGTCGCTGCCGATCAAATCGTCCGCAATGGCAATGAAGGCCTGCGCGCGGGCCCAGTGGCCGGAGAGGTCGCTGACATCCAGGTTGCGGATATCGGCGGGCGAGACCCCCTCGCCCTGCATCTCGTCGATCAGACCCGCGAGGCTGTCGGCGAGGTCATAGAGCGAGGCGCGCGCGGCCAGGTCCGGCTGGCGGTCCAGCAGCTTGGCGATCAGTTGCGTCAGCTCGAGCCGCCGGCGCAGCGGCGGGATCGCCGGCGGCAGGCGGTCCAGCGCGCCGGTTTCGCCCAGGTCGGTGACCAGCGACAGCTGCGGCAACAGGCCCGGCGGCCCGGCGTCGAAAATCGCGCGGATACGGCGGGCCATGCGGCGGGTGTTCACGACCAACTGCACCCGCGCCAGCGCCTCGGGCGGGTGGCCCTCCGTCCGTGCGGTCAGCCCGTCGATCAGCGCGCGGGGAAAATCCACCCCGGCGGGCAGGGCAAAGACGCGAGGGGGGTGCGCACCGGTGTCAAACATCCGGCGCCTCCGCCAGCAGGCTTTCGGCCAACGCGATGCCCGCAGGATGGCCCACGTCGCACCAATGCCCGGGATATTCCAGCGCGAACAGGCGGTTGCGCTCCAGCATCCGGTCCCAGACCCGGTTGAGCGAGAAAACATCCTCTTCGATCTCGGCCAGCAGCTCGGTGCGCAGGATCTGTACGCCGGCATAGATCGTGCCCGGCCCGCGGGCGACGCGGCCGCTGTCGTCGATAATGAAATCCCCCGCCCCCTTGTGGCCGATCGCCTGCGCGGCGGGGACGCAGATCAGCAGCGCATCCATCGCCTCGGCGTCCCAGGCCGCACGCAGCATTTGAAGCGGGTTCGGGCCGGACCAGATCGCATCGGTGTTCAGCGTGAAGACCGGCCCCGGCCCCAAGAGCGGCAGCGCGGCCCGCAGGCCGCCGCCGGTGTCGAGGATGTTGGGCGCCTCGAGCGACAGCGCCACGCCCTGCGGCGCTAGGTGCGCGCGCAGCATCTCGGGCATGTAATGCAGGTTGGCCACGACGCGCGGCAAGGCCAGCGGGCGCAGAAGGTCCAGCGCGTGATCGATCAGCGGGCGGCCGGCAACCTCGATCAGCGGCTTGGGCCGGTCTTGGGTCAACGCGCCCATGCGCGTGCCGAAGCCTGCGGCAAACAGCATGGCAGCCTCGGGGATCATGCGGGCCTCAGCGTGTCGAGCGCTTCGGGCGTGGGGGCGGGCAGCGCCGCGAGCAGCAGTTCGGCCACCGGGGCCAGCGCCGGGTGATCCAGGTCGCGTTTCAGATGCGCCCAGACCGCCGGGATCATGTCGACATAATGCGGTTTGCCGTAATCGGTGGCGAGCCGGGCGAAAACGCCGAGGATGCGCAGGTTGCGCTGGGCGCCGAGCACAGCATAGGCGGTGCGGAAGGCGTGATCGTCCGTTTCGGTCGCCGAAATGTACAGATCGGTCATCGCGATCTCGATCCCCGCCGGCACGTCGCGGCGGATGTCCTGCAGCAGCGACACAAGATCATAGGCCGGGTGGCCCAGCATCGCGTCCTGGAAATCCAGCAGGCCGACGCGCGCGGGTCCGTCGCGCTCGGGCAGCCAGATCAGGTTCTCGGCGTGGTAGTCGCGCAGGATCACCACCTGCCGCCCGCCGGTGGTGTCGCGCAGGATATCCTCGAACCGGGGCAGGAAACGGGCCAGCGCATCGCCGCCGTCATCGCCGGTGATGCCGCCGCGATACTTGGAAAAGGCCAGGCCCGAAAGCTCCGCCATCAGCGACGGGGAATAGGCGGGCAGGTCGGGCGGATCGGTGTCGTGCAGGGCGATCAGAACATGGGTCGCGGCCTCGTAAAGCTGACGCTCGGGGGTGCGGTCGGCGGCCAGAACCCGGGCGAACAGCGCGTCGCCCAGATCCTCGAGCAGCAGAAACCCCCGGTCGGCGTCCTCGGCATAGATCGCCGGCGCGCTGAGGCCCTGGTCGCGCAGAAAGCGGGCGATGGCGGTGAAGGGGCGCACATCCTCGCCCTTTTCCGGCGGCGCGTCCATCAGAACGGCGGTGGCCCCCGAGGCCGGGTCGGTCAGCCGCTCGTAGCGCCGGTTCGAGGCGTCGCCGGCCAGCGGCGCGCGGGCGGCCTGCGCCCAGTTGGTGGTGGCGAGAAAGCGGTCGGCCAGGGTTGCGCGGTCAGTCATTCGATAGGTTGTCCAGTTGTGCCAGCCGGTCGGTCCAGCCGGGCGCCGTCCAGCTCAGGGTGAGGCGGCGGGTGTCCTCGTCCGCGTCGGTGGTGGCAAAGCTCAGCCGCAGCGCGCCCGGCGGGGTCAGCGGGCCCAGCCGGTCGGGCCATTCGATCAGGCAGATCGCCGTTTCCATCGCCTCGGTGAGGCCCAGTTCCTCGATCTCCTCGGGCGCCGACAGCCGATAGAGATCGGCATGCCAGAGCTCGCCCGCCGTGGTGTCATAGGTCTGCACCAGGGTGAAGGTGGGCGAGGGCACATCTTCGGGGATTTCGATCAGGGATTGGATCAGGTGGCGGGCGAAATGGGTCTTTCCGGCGCCGATCGCCCCCTCGAGCAGCAGGCAGTCGCCCGGGCGCAGCAGCGCGCCCAGATTTCGGGCAAGCTGCGCGGTGGCCTCGGGCGAGGCCAGGGTGAGGGTGAGAGGCGCTCGGATCATGGCGCCACAATGGCCGCGCCGCCGCCCCGCTGCAAGCGGGTTCAGGCGTCGTCGGCTCCGGCCGGCACGGCCCGCTCAGGGGCCGGATCGTCGCCGGTCGCGGGGGCCTGCGTGAACGTCACCATGGTTGCCCCGTTCTGGATCGGGCGCACCGTGCAGTCGAGCGTGACGTTGTTGCGCAACCGGACCTCGGCCCGCCATTCCACGCGGTTTTCCCGGGCGGAGACGAAATCGCGCAATTCGCCCCAGACCGGGGTGGCAAAGCAGCGATCCTGCCAGACGCGGGTGGCGTCGATAACGGTGACCTGGGCAAAGCTGCGGTCGGGGTCGACCCCCCAGAGATTGCGGTAGGCGGCGTTCGACAGGGTGAGCGTGCCGTCGGGGGCGAAGACGGCGACGGCGGTGGTCAACGCGTCCAGCACCGCCTGGCTCTGCTCCAGGTCGGCGCGGAACCGGCGGGTCAGGGTGATCTCGGCGGTGATATCTTCGAACAGAAACGCCACGGCGCCGTCGGGGTGCGGCCGGCCGCTGACCGAATAGACCGAGCCCGAGGGCAGTGACCAGGTTTCCTGGTACTGCCCGCTGGCGGCGGCTTCGACCAGGTCGGCCAGTTGCTGGCGCCAGCTGCCATAATCCTTGGGTTCGGGCATCATCGCGCTGTCGCGCAGGCGGTCGAAGAAACTCAGCAGGCTGGGCCGGGCGCTGAGGAAATCGGCGGGCAGCGATGTCAGATCGACCAGGGCCGGGTTGAACAGCGCCAGTTGCCGGTCACGGTCGAAGATCGCCAGCCCGATCGACAGCTGGGCAAAGGTCTTGGTCAGGGTCTGGACGAAATTGCGCTGGGCGACCTCGGCATCGACCACGGCATTGACGTCGACGGCATAGCACAGATGACCGTTTTTCTGCCGGATCACCCAGACATCATACCAGAGCTTCTGGTCCGCCTCCGCCACCGTCACCGCCTGGCGCAGCTTGCGCCGGGGCTGCGCGTCGGTCGCCAGGTCCGGAAACAGCGGCTGCGCGGTGTCGGCGCCGCGCCCGCGCACCTTGCGCACCAGCGCGGCATAGGCGCTGTTGCACCAGGTCACCTGCCCCTCGGCGTCGATGCGCCAGGCCGGATAGGGGGCCGCGTTGGTGGTGGTGCGCAGGATGTCCAACTCGCGCGCAAGCGGCGGCAGTTCGGCCGCCGCCAGCGGTGCCTCCGAGCGCAGCTGCACCCGGGTGATGCCGTCGATCCATTCGCACAGCGCCTCGCCCGGTGGCTCCCCGTCCAGGGCCGGGACCGAGAGGCGCCCGGCCTCGCGCACCTGGCCGGGATCGGCGGGAAAACTGGGAAAATCGGGCAGCAATGCCTCGCGCAGGGCTTGCCAGCTGACCCCGTCCCCGGGGTCGCCGGTGATGCCGCGCGCCGCGGCCGAGGCATCGATCAACTCGGTGCCGTCAAACAGAAACACCGGGTCGGTTTTCAGCGGTCCGGTCCCCTGCGTCCGGCCTGCGCGTTGCGAAGTCGGGCGTTCCGGCGCCAGCCACAGCACCGCCAGCGTCGCGGCGACCAGGCAGATCGCGGCCAGCGCGGCCCATTCGCCGAGGGTGATGTCAAACATGCCTGCGGTCCCGGGGTTTCAGTGTCGCCGTCAAATCTTGGGGCGAAAAGGTTAACGTCGGTTTAACCATCTGATGTCTCATGATGCCGTGCCGCCCCTCAAATCTCGATCGGGCGATTGGCGCCCAGCGGCAGGGCAAATTCGCCGCGTTGCGCGTCCAGTTTGCTGCGCGGCCAGACCACCTGCACGATCGCGCCGCTCTGCTCGGGCCGGATCGGCACCGTTTTGTACGGATCCAGCCCGTTGAAAAAGCTCAGTGCGGCGCCGGTGCGCTCCAGCAGCGTCTTGGCGATGAACAGGCCCAGGCCCATCCCCTCGTATCCCGGACGGTGGCGGCTTTCCGGTTCGCCGCGGCGGCGGCGCATGAACGGGTCGCCGATGCGCCCGATCACCTGGGGCGGAAACCCGCGCCCGTCGTCGATGATCCGGACCCAGATCTGCTCGTCCGTCCATTTCATCTCGACCCAGACATTGGCCTCGGCAAAATCCACCGCGTTCTGGATCAGGTTGCGCAGCCCGTGGATCACCTCCGGAAGGCGGAGGATCGCAGGCTGGTGATCATCGCCGCCCTCGCCCGGTTCGGCGATGAAATGGATGGTTTTGCCGCGTTGCACATGGGGTTCGGCGGCCTCGCGCAGAACCGCGCTGAGCGGGGCCTGGCGCAGATGCAGATCGTCTTTTCCGGCGCGGCCCATGTCGCGCAGGATATCGCGGCAGCGATCCGCCTGCTGCCGGATCAACGCCGCATCCTCGCGCAGGTCGGGACGGTCGTCCAATTCCTCGATCAATTCCGAACTGGTCAGCTTGATGGTGGCCAGCGGCGTGCCCAGCTCATGCGCGGCGGCGGCCACCACGCCACCCAGGTCGGTCAGCTTCTGCTCCCGCGACAGCGCCAGATGGGTCGCGGTCAGGGCCTCGGACATCGACTGCATTTCCGAGTTGATGCGATAGGAATAGGCGCCCATGAACACCGCGGCGATGATGATCGCCGCCCAGTTGCCGAAGACGAAGATCTCGGGCACCCGCAGGATGAACCCCTCGGCCGTGCGCAGCGGGATGTGAAACTGTGCCAGCAGTGTGACCAGCAGGATTGCGGTGCCGCCGATGATCAGCGTGGCGCGCAGCCCCAGCACATTGGCCGAGATCGTGACCGGCGCCAGCAGCAGCAGCGCAAAGGGGTTGTGCAACCCGCCGGTCAGGTACAGCAGGAAGGCCAGCTGCAGCAGGTCGTAGAACACCATAAGGAAGTTTTCGAACTCCGAGAGGCGCTTGCTCTCGGGGAACAGGAACATGGCGCTGATGTTGACGATCACCGAAACCGCGATGGCGAGGTAACACAGCGGCAGTTCCAGCCGCAGGTGGTACATCTGTTGTGCGGCGGTGATCGCGCCGATCTGGCCGGCGATGGCCACCCAGCGCAGCAGGATCAGGGTGCGCAGCCGGATCCAGCTGCTGCGTTCCTGGCCGCGCCAAATGCCCACATTGGATTCCGGCATGAAATCGCTAAGTCCAGTTGCATCGGCTGGGTACGGTGATAGGTGTCCCGGCCGTAAGGATCAACAATTCTTGTACCGAAGGCCCGCCCATGACCCGCATCTATGCCATAATCGCCGCCATTGTCGTTGCCGCCGCGCTGGGCGCTGTCTGGGTCGTCAGCCGGCCCGGGGATAGCGATGATCGCTTTGCCCAGTGCCGCACAGCAAAGATCGCCGGCGGCTCCAGCCAGATCGGCGGTCCGTTCGAACTGATCAATTCCAAGGGCGAGACGGTGACCGACAAGGATGTGATCACCGGGCCGACGCTGCTCTATTTCGGCTATACCTATTGTCCCGACGTCTGCCCGCTGGACAATTCGCGCAACGTCGAGGCGATCGATATCCTGGAAGAGCGCGGCAAGATGGTGACCCCGGTCTTCATCTCGATCGATCCGGAGCGCGACACCCCCGAGGTGGTGGGCGATTTTGCCGCCAACCTGCACGAGCGGATGATCGGGCTGACCGGCTCGCCGGAACAGGTCAAGGCGGCCAGCAAGGCCTATAAGACCTATTTCAAACGGCAGGAGGGCGACGAAGACTATTACCTGATCGACCATTCCACCTTTACCTATCTGGTGCTGCCCGGGGATGGATTTGTCGAGTTCTTCCGCCGCGACCTGACGCCCGAGCAGCTGGCCGACAACGTGCAGTGTTTCGTCGACAACATGTAGTCGAAAATTTGTGCGTTTGACCTTTGTTCCTGCGCTGCTATTAGTCATTGACACTGAGAAAATGCCGAACCTGCAAAGGAGTGCGCATGGCCGGGCCTGCTGTGAGCGAGATCGGAGAGGACAGATCCCTTCTCCTGGTCGATGACGACGAGCCGTTTCTGCGGCGGCTGGCCAAGGCAATGGAGAAACGCGGGTTCGAGATCGAGACCGCCGGATCGGTGGCCGCCGGCAAGGCGATCGCCACGGCGCGGCCGCCGGCCTATGCGGTGGTCGATCTGCGCTTGGAGGACGGCAACGGGCTCGATGTGGTCGAGGTGCTGCGCGAAAAACGCCCCGATTGCCGGGTCGTGGTTCTGACCGGCTATGGCGCCATCGCCACGGCCGTCGCGGCGGTCAAGATCGGCGCCACCGATTACCTGTCGAAACCGGCGGACGCCACCGACATCACCAATGCGCTTTTGGCCAAGCCCGACGAGCTGCCGCCGCCGCCGGAGAACCCGATGAGCGCCGACCGCGTGCGCTGGGAGCATATCCAGCGGGTCTATGAGCTGTGCGACCGCAATGTCTCGGAGACCGCGCGGCGGCTGAACATGCACCGGCGGACCCTGCAACGCATCCTGGCCAAGCGCAGTCCGCGCTGAGGGACAGACCATGGCGAAGGACGATCCGCTCGGCCCCGATGGCCAACCCTTGCCCGAGGGCGGCTGGTCGGAAGAGATCGTCACGCTGAGCGATGCCACCGTCGTGCCGCCGGCGGAAAGCAGCTTCATCCAACCCGCCGGCGTGCTGGACCGCGACGGGCGGTATTGCCCGCACGGCGCGCTGTGGCGCAAATACCGCCCGCTGACGACCGAACCGCCGATGCCGGAGGCGGTGGAAGCCACCCTGCCTGGCCGTTGGCTGTGGGGCGGGGTGCTGTGGGCGCATTTCGGGCATTTCCTGGTGGAAAGCTCGGCCCGGCTGTGGGCGCTGGCGCACCTGGAGCAGCCGGTGGACGGCATCCTGTTCATTCCCAAGCGGCCCCGCGTGGGCGACATGGTGCGCGGGTTCCAGCGCGATTTCATCGGCCAGATGGCGCCCGATCTGCCGATCAAGGTGGCGGCCGAGCCGATGCGGGTCGAAGAGCTGGTGGTGCCGGGACAGGGCTTTGGCCTGGGCAAGATCACCGCCGGGACGCAGAAGTTCCGCGATGCGATCCATCAGCGGTTCGCCCGCGATGTGAAACCCGAGGGGCCGGAAAAGATCTATATCTCCCGCTCACAGCTTGGCCTCGGCAAGGGCGGGCTGTTGGGCGAGGAGCGGCTCGAAGAGCTGCTCATGGCCGAGGGGTACGAGATTTTCCACCCGCAGAACCACGACATCGCGACCCAGCTTGCGCGCTACAAGGCGGCGAAACGGGTGATCGCGGCGGATGGTTCGGCGCTGCACCTGTTTGCCATGGTGGGGCGGCCGGATCAGCCGGTGGCGATGATCCTGCGCCGCCAGTCGGGGGCCAACAACCTGCTGGCGCAGAACGTCGCCTGTTTCTGCGGCTCCACCCCGGTGGTGATCGGGGCGCTGCGCACCGAATGGGTCAAGGCCAAGCAGAAGAAATCCAACCGCCTGTCGTTTGGCGAGCTGAACCATGCCGTGCTGGGCCGGGCGCTGGGCGAGGCGGGCTTCGTGCGCAAGGGGCAGGACTGGCCGGTTCTGAGCGAGGCGGAGCGGCAGCAGGCGCTGGGCGAAAAGGGCCTGGGCGGCAACGACGATTTCGTCGAATCCCCGCAATTCAGGCAAAGGCGGATCCGCGCCCTGCGCCAGGCGCGCCGGACGGCGCGGGCGGACCGTGAGGCCGGAGAGGTCGGGGCCGAGGGCTAGGGCGTCGTCTCTGTCTCCGCTCGACCAACAGAGCGAACCGCGCAGGGGGCTGTGGCCCGAGAGGATTGTCTCGGAAGGGTCGTGCAGGCCCCCCTACCCGATCTCGGCCAGCAGCGCCGCGTGCCGCGCGGTGTAGGCGGCGCGGACCTCTTTCGGCGGGCGCAGGTGGATGTCCAGCCCCTCGGTCAGCACACGGTCCGGCCGGCCAAAGAACTTGCCTGCCTCTGTCTCTGAAAAACCGGCGATCTGTACCGCCTCCATCCAGGCGCTGACGCGGTCGGCTCTTTTGATCTGGCGCTTGATTTTCACCGGGATCGCCGCCGGCAGGCCAAAGCGGATGTGGATCGCCGCCGCCAGCCGCGTATCCAGCTCGCCATAGCTGGGCCCGACCGCCGCCTTGACCGGCGAGATCATGTCGCCGATGACATACTCCGGCGCGTCATGCAGCAGCGCCGCCAGCCGCCATTTCGCCGGGACATTGGGCGCGATCCGCCCGAACAGCGCCTCGACCAGCAGCGAATGCTCGGCCACCGAATAGGCGTAGTCGCCCCGCGTCTGACCGTTCCAGCGCGCGACAAAGGCCAACCCGTGGGCGATGTCCTCGATTTCGATATCCACCGGCGTCGGGTCCAGCAGGTCGAGCCGGCGGCCGGAAAGCATGCGTTGCCAGGCGCGGGGCTGTTTCATTCGATTCACCATCGGGGTTTCGGGCGGGTTGGGCCGCTTTCTGACCGTTTGGGCGGCAGGACGCAACGACGGTTTGCCCGCCGAGGGGCGCTTTCCGGTCACAGGCATTGTTCCTGTCGCTTCCCGGTGCTATCTGCCGGCCAAGCATCGCATTTCAGGGAATGGAAGACATGGCATCCGATTACATCGTCAAGGACATTGCGCTCGCCGATTTCGGCCGCAAGGAGCTGGACATCGCCGAGACCGAAATGCCGGGCCTGATGGCCCTGCGCGAGGAATACGGCGAGGCCAAGCCGCTGAAGGGCGCGCGGATCGCGGGCAGCCTGCACATGACGATCCAGACCGCCGTTCTGATCGAAACCCTGGTCGCGCTCGGCGCCGAGGTCCGCTGGGCGTCGTGCAACATCTTCTCGACCCAGGACCACGCCGCCGCCGCCATCGCGGCCAGCGGTGTTCCGGTGTTCGCGATCAAGGGCGAAACGCTTGAGGAATACTGGGATTACGCCGACCGCATCTTCCAGTTCGAGGACGGCGGCGCCAACATGATCCTCGACGACGGCGGCGACGCCACGCTCTACATCCTGCTGGGCGCCCGCGTCGAAGAGGGCGAGACCGACCTGATCGAAACGCCGACCAGCGAGGAAGAGGTCGCGCTGTTCGCCCAGATCAAGAAGCGGATGAAAGAAAGTCCCGGCTGGTTCGTCAAACAGCGCCACATGATCCAGGGCGTCAGCGAAGAGACCACCACCGGTGTGCATCGCCTGTACCAGATGATGGAAAAAGGCCACCTGCCCTTCCCCGCCATTAACGTGAACGACTCTGTCACCAAGTCGAAGTTCGACAACAAGTACGGCTGCAAGGAATCGCTGGTCGACGGCATCCGCCGCGCCACCGACACCATGATGGCCGGTAAGGTCGCCGTGGTCTGCGGTTACGGCGACGTGGGCAAAGGCTCGGCCGCCTCGCTCTCCGGTGCCGGTGCCCGCGTCAAGGTGACCGAGGCCGACCCGATCTGCGCGCTGCAGGCCGCAATGGACGGCTATGAGGTGGTGCTGCTGGAGGATGTGGTCGACAGCGCCGATATCTTCGTCACCACCACCGGCAACAAGGACATCATCCGCATCGAGCATATGCGCGCGATGAAGGATATGGCGATCGTCGGCAACATCGGCCACTTCGACAACGAGATCCAGGTTGCCGCGCTGAAGAACCACAAGTGGACCAACATCAAGGAGCAGGTGGACATGATCGAGATGCCCTCGGGCAACCGCATCATCCTGCTCAGCGAAGGCCGCCTGCTGAACCTGGGCAACGCCACCGGCCACCCGTCGTTTGTGATGTCGGCCAGCTTCACCAACCAGGTTCTGGCGCAGATCGAGCTTTATACCCGTGGTGATCAGTACGAGAACCAGGTCTATATCCTGCCCAAGCATCTGGACGAAAAGGTCGCCGCCCTGCACCTGGCCAAGGTCGGCGCCAAGCTGACCAAGCTGACCCCGGAGCAGGCATCCTATATCGGCGTCAAGCCCGAGGGCCCGTTCAAGCCCGAGCATTACCGCTACTGATTGATCCGTCCGGATCGAGACAGGAACGCCGCGCCGGGACACCGGGGCGGCGTTTTTTCATTGCGGTCGGGACAGGACGCCCGGCGCGATCGGGCGGCTCTGACGCGTGGTTCTCTTGTCATCCCCGCGAACGCGGGGATCTCTTGATCCTGGCTCTGACGTCAACAGGTCCCCGCCTTCGCGGGGATGACAGGGCCTTCGCGGGGAGGACAGGGACGGCGAATTCGAGCCTCTTGCCCGGAATCAAGGCGCGCAGCNNGTCATCCCCGCGAACGCGGGGACCTCTTGGTCATGGTGCGCGCCTCACGGGATCCCCGCCTTAGCGGGGATGACAACGTTGAGAGGTTCGGGGGTCCGCCCGGACCACAGGTCCGAAGCGCCCCGTGTCGCGTATTGGGATTGGGGACGGATCTGGCCGATTGCGAAACGCCGGAAAGCCCCGCCGCCCGGCTCAGTCCGGCGACACCCCGGCCAGGGCGCAGATGTGGCGCCATTCGGCCTCGGTCACCGGCTGCACCGACAGGCGGGAGTTTTTCACCAGCACCATTTCGGCCAACTCCGGCTCCTGTTTGATCCGGTCCAGCGTGACGGGCGTTTGCACCGGGCGCAGCGCCTTGATGTCGACGCACTCCCACCGCGGGTCGTCGGTGGTGCTGTCGGGATGCGCCTCGGCGCAGACCTCGACCAGGCCGACCACCGCCTTTTCCTTTTGCGAGTGATAGAAGAAGCCGCGGTCGCCCAGCTTCATCTGCCGCATGAAATTGCGCGCCTGGTAATTGCGCACGCCGTCCCATTCCTCGCCCGCCGCGCCCTTGGCGACCTGGTCGTTCCAGGACCAGGTCGAGGGCTCGGACTTGAACAGCCAATAGGCCATCAGCCGATCACCTTTTTCCATTCGATCAGCTCGACCTTATCGAACAGGCCCGCCTTGGCATAGGGATCGTTCGCGGCCCAGCCTTCGGCGGCGCTTCTGTCGGCCACGTCGAGGATTACCAGCGATCCGGCCATCTCTCCGTTTTCGATCAGCGGGCCGGCCTGGGCCACCACGCCGGTTTCCTCGATATAGGCCAGGTGCGCGGCGCGGTTGTCCTTGCGGGTTTGCAGCGCGCCGGGCTTGTCCCGGGCGATCAGGGCGATCAGCATGTCATTCCTCCTTTAGGGGCCGGGTCAGCAACGCGGCCATGGCATCGGTCAGGGTCAGTTTGTTGTCCAGAAGGCCGACCACGCAATCGGTGATCGGCATGTCGAGGGCCATTGCGCGCGCCTTTTCGGCCACCGCATGGGCGGTTGCGGCCCCTTCGACGGTGACCGAGGGGTCGAACCCCTCGCCCCGGCCCAGCGACAGGCCCAGCCGGTAGTTGCGCGATCCTTCCGAGGTGCAGGTCAACGCCAGATCGCCGAAGCCCGACAGCCCGGCCAGCGTTTCGGTCTGCGCCCCCAGCGCCAGCGCCATGCGCTGCATCTCGGCATAGCCGCGCGTCATCAGCGCCGCGCGCGCGCTTTCACCCAGGCCCGCGCCGATCACCGCGCCGCAGGCGATTGCGATCACGTTCTTCAGCGCGCCGCCCAGCTCTGCGCCCAGCGTATCGGTGCTGCGATAGAGCCGAAGATTGGCGGTATTCAGGGCCTGTTGCAGGGATTTTCCCAACTCTGCGTCGGCACAGGCCAGGGTCAGCGCGGTCGGAAGACCGGCGGCGATGTCATGGGCAAAGCTCGGCCCGGTCAGCAAGGCAGGGCGCGCATCCGGTAGGCAGTCGGAAATGACCGCGACCGGCCCCAACCCGCTGCTCAGCTCGATCCCCTTGCAGCAGGCGACCAGGGTCTTGCCAGCCAGCGCCGCGCCGTGTTCGGTCAGCAGATCCCGCAGCTTTTGCATCGGAACCGCCAGTAACAGTGTCTGGTTTTCCGCCGCGACGCGCATATCGGCGGTGACCGACAGCGCCGCGGGCAGCGCGTGACCGGGCAGCCGCGCGGCATTCTCGCGCGCCGACCGCATCGCGTCGGCGTGGTCCTGCGACCGCGCCCAGAGGGTGACCGGCCCCCGTCCGGCCAGCGAAATCGCCAGCGCGGTGCCGAAGGCGCCCGCCCCGATCACCGAAACGCTCATGCCTTGGCCCCCTTCTTGCCGCCGCCGATCAGCGACGGGCTGGCCTGGTCCAGCGGCCAGCGCGGCCGCGCGGCCAGGCCGAGGTCGTCGCGCGCCCCGGCGCGGAACCGTTCGATCCCGGCATAGGCGATCATCGCCGCGTTATCGGTGCACAGCCGCAGCGGCGGCGCGGTGAAGGTAACCCCCGCCTCGGTGCAAATAGTCTCTAACCCGGCGCGAATGGCGGTATTCGCCGCCACGCCGCCAGCCACGGCCAGCAGCGGCCGGGCGGGGTTTTCGGCCAGATAGAGCCGCAGCGCGCGCCGCGTCTTCTCGGCCAGCACATCGACAATCGCCTGCTGGAACCCGGCGCAGAGGTCGGCGCGGTCGGCCCGCGTCAGCCCGCCCTTTTCCGCCACGATCTGATCGCGCGTGCGCATCAGCGCGGTCTTCAGCCCGGAGAACGACAGGTTGCAATCGTCGCGGTCCAACAGCGGCCGGGGAAAGCGGAACCGCTTGGAATCGCCCATCTTCGCCTCCGCCTCGACCGAGGGGCCGCCCGGCTGCGGCAGGCCCAGAAGGCGTGCCGCCTTGTCAAAGGCTTCGCCCGGCGCGTCGTCGATGGTGCCGCCCAACCGTGTGAAATCCTCCGGCCCCTTCACCACCAGGTATTGGCAATGCCCACCGGAAACCAGCAGCATCAGATAGGGAAACGCCGCCCCGTCGGTCAGCCGCGGCGTCAAAGCATGGCCCGCCAGGTGGTTGACCCCGATCAGCGGCAGGCCGGTCGCCGCCGCGATCCCCTTGGCGCACATCACCCCCGACAGTACGCCGCCGATCAGGCCGGGTCCGGCAGTGACCGCGATGGCGTCAAGGTCGGAAAACGAAATCCCGGCCTGCTCCATCGCCTCGGCAACGCAAAGGTCGATCTTTTCGGCATGCGCCCGCGCCGCCAGTTCCGGCACCACCCCGCCAAAGGCGCTGTGCAGCTCGGTCTGCCCATAGACGATGGACGACAGGATTTGCGCCGGGCCGTCACCCTGGCGCACCACCGCCGCCGCGGTATCGTCACAGCTGCTTTCCAGCCCGAGTATCGTGATTACCTGCGCCATGCTGTCCGGCCGTTGCGTCCCACTGCCTTGGCAGGTAACACTCCGAACCCGGGCAAACAATCCCGGGGGGCCGAATGCCGACGTTGCTGATGACACGCCCGCGCGGGGCCGCCGAACGGTTCGTGGCCCGGCTTGCGCCGGGGCTGCGCAACAGGTTGCAGGTGATCTACGCGCCCTTGATGCAGATCGAATTCCTGCCCGGCCCGGTGTCGCTCCAAGGGGTGCATGGGGTGATCTTCACCTCGGCCAACGGGGTCGCGGCGGCGCAGGCGGCGGCGCTGTCGCCCACCCTGCCCGCCTATTGCGTCGGCCCCGCCACCGCGGCGGCGGCCCGCCGGGCCCGGTGGTCGGTCGAAGACACCGCCGAGACCGCCGACGCGCTGGTCGCCGCGCTGATCGCCCGCCGCCCGCCGGCGCCCCTGCTGCACCTGCGTGGAACCCATGCGCGCGGCGAGATTGCCGAGCGGTTGACGGCGGCGGGGATCGAGACCCGCGCCCAGCCGGTCTATGACCAACATCTGGTCGGACCCGACGACGCGGCGCGCGCCGCGCTGAGCGGGACGGACCCGGTGATCGCGCCGCTGTTTTCCCCCCGCAGCGCGCGACATTTTGCCGACATGTTTACCGGGTCCGCGCCGCTCTATCTCGCGGCGATCAGCGCGGCTGCTGCGGAACCCGTTGAAAACATGGAGCATCGCGCGCTGATCGTTGCCGAGCGTCCGGATGGGGCGGCGATGGCGGCGGCGGTGGAACGGCTGATCGCGGACGCGAGCCGGGTTGAGGGCCCCCGCGGCGCACAGTAGGGTTGGCCGAGTGCCTTGGTCTAATCATTTGAGAATCGAAGGGGATTTCAGGGTGGCCGACAAGACCGATCCGAAACCCGAGACAAAGCGTGAGACGGACGTCGAGACCGAACCGCAGGCCGGAACCGGCCCCGCAGAGGCGGAGCAGGCAGAAGACGCGGTGAAAGACAGCGCCGAAGCGCCGCTTGACCTGGAACAGCCGGTCGAGGAGGCGTCCTCCGAAGCCGAAGCCGAAGCCGAAGCGCCTGAGGCGGGTGCCGAGCCGGTGTTGCCGACCGTCGAACGGGTGGTGGAGAAACGCGGCGGGTTTCTTCCCGCGCTGATCGGCGGGGTGCTGGCCGCCGCGCTGGGCTTTGTCGCCGCGCGCACCGAAATCCTTGATCCCGTGCTGCCCGCGGCGTTGAAATCCGGCACCGGCGGTGATGCGGTCGCCGCGCTGGGCTCTGATGTCGCGGCGAACGCGGCGGCGGTGAAGCAGCTGCAGACCACCCTGTCCGGCCTCGCGGTGCCCGACCTGGCGCCGCTGAGCAAGCGGATCGACGATCTGTCCGGTCAGGTCGCCGAGGGCCGGGATGCTCTGACGGCTCTGCGCACGGGGGCCGAGGATCTTTCGACCAGGATCGCGGCGCTGGACAGCCGCCTGACCGAACTGGAAAAACGCCCGCTGAGCGAGGGCGCCGCGCCCGAGGCGGTCGCCGCCTATGAGCGGGAACTGGCGGCGATGCAACAGGCGCTGGCCACACAACGCGCCGAAGTCGAGAAAATGGTTGCCGACGCACGCAAGACCGAGGCGCAGGCAACCGAAGCCGCCCGCCTTGCTGCCAACCGAACCGCGCTGGCCCGTCTGCGCGGCGCGCTGGATGCGGGCGCGCCCTTTGCCGATATCCTGGCGGAATTGGGCGCCGGCGGGGTCGCTGTCCCGGATGCGCTGACGGCTGCCGACAAAGGCGTGGCGACGCAGGCCGCGCTGCGCGATGCCTTCCCGCCCGCCGCGCGCGACGCATTGGCCGCCGCCCGCGCGGGAACGGCCCAGAGCGATCGCAGTATCGGGTCCTTCCTGCGCCGCCAACTGGGCGCCCGGTCGGTGGAGCCGCGCGCAGGCGACGACCCCGACGCCGTCCTGTCGCGGGCCGAGGCGGCCCTGACCGCAGGCCAGCTGGCGCAGGCGCTGGAGGAAATCGCCGCCCTGCCCGAGCCCGCCCTTGCCGCGATGGCGGACTGGACCGCGCGCGCGCGCCAGCGTGTTTCCGCGCTGGAGGCTGTCGAGACATTGGCGCAAAGCCTGAACACAAATTGAGGGACCTGCGATGCTGTGGTCACTTCTGAAAATCCTGGTCTTCGTGGCCATTATCGCCCTGCTGGCCGTGGGCGCGGGCATGCTGCTGGAAATGCGCGGCGGCGTGCAGGTCACTGTGGCGGGAACCGAATACACCATGGGCCCGCTGCAATCGGTGATCGCGCTGCTGGCGCTGGTTTTGGCGATCTGGCTGTTTCTGAAGCTCTTGTCGCTGCTGGTGGCGACCTGGCGGTTCCTGAACGGCGATGAAACCGCACTGTCGCGGTTCTTCGACAAGGGGCGCGAGCGGCGCGGCTACAAGGCGCTGGCCGATGGCATGATGGCGCTGGCCTCGGGCGAGGGGCGGCTGGCCATGGCCAAGGCCGCGCGGGCGGCGAAATACCTGGAAAAGCCCGAGCTGACCGATCTTTTGACCGCGCAGGCGGCGGAAATGGCGGGCGACACCAAGAAGGCGGCCGAGACCTATAAGCGGTTGGTCACGAACGACGCCACCCGCTTTGTCGGCGTGCGCGGGATCATGAAGCAGAAGCTGGCCGAGGGGGATACCGACACCGCCCGCAAGCTGGCCGAAAAGGCGCTGACGCTGCGCCCGCGGCACGAGGAGACCCAGGACGTTCTGCTGGATCTGCAGGCCCGCGCGCAGGATTGGGCCGGCGCCCGCAGCACCCTGACCGCCAAGCTCAAATCGGGGAGTTTGCCGCGCGATCTGTACAAACGCCGCGACGCGGTTCTGGCGCTGTCGGAGGCGCGCGAGGTGATGGCCGAGGATATGCCGATCGAGGCCCGCGAACGCGCCATCGAGGCCAATAAACTCTCGCCCGATCTGGTGCCCGCCGCAGCGCTGGCCGCGCGCGCCTATATCAAGCAGGGCAAGCCGAAGCTGGCGGTGCGGGTTCTGAAAAAGGCCTGGGAGGCACAACCGCACCCGGACCTGGCGGCCGCCTTTGCCGAGATCGCCCCGGACGAGAGCCCGGCCGAACGCGTCAAGCGGTTCCAGACCCTGACCCGCATTCACCCCCACCACGCCGAAACCCGGCTGCTGCTGGCCGAGCTGAATATCGTGGCCGAGGATTTTCCCGAGGCGCGCCGCGCGCTGGGCGACCTGGCCGAAACCGCGCAGGACGCGCGGTCGCTGACGCTGATGGCGGCGATCGAGCGCGGCGAGGGGGCATCGGACGCGGTGGTACAGGGCTGGCTTGCCAAGGCGCTGAACGCGCCGCGCGGGCCGCAGTGGGTGTGCGACAACTGCCACCATATCCATGCCGAATGGGCACCGTTCTGCGAGGTCTGCCACAGCTTCGACACGCTGAGCTGGACCACGCCGAAAACGCCCGAAATCCTCAGCGCCACAGGGGTGGCGATGCTGCCGCTGATCGCCGGGCGGCTGGAGGACCGGCGCAATGCGCCCGAGGATATCGCCGAGGCCGAAGACGCCGCCGACGAGGAGAGGCCGGAGGCCGAGGTGCTGGAGGCCGAAGAGGTCCCGGAGCCGGAGGAGGGCGGAAAATAACCTCTTTCCTGCCCCGCGCGGCAGTGCTATGAGCGCTCCGCACCAGGGCCGCTGTAGCTCAGCTGGTAGAGCACGTCATTCGTAATGATGGGGTCGGGGGTTCGAGTCCCTTCAGCGGCACCACTGCCTTCAATCCCTTTTCCTGCCGCGAATGACCGGGTCCGGCTGGACTGTGCGCCGGCGCTTGCGCACCAGGTGCGGCGGGGATCTGGGAAATCGCGCGCCACGGCTCTAAGGTGGGTTGGAACGACGGGGCAGGGGGCGCGGGATGGCGGACTTCAAATCTGTGGGTGTTGTCGGCGGCGGGCTGATCGGGCTGAGCTGGGCTAGCCTGTTTCTGGCCCGGGGCTGTGCGGTGACGGTGGTCGATCCCGATCCCGCCACCGGGGAACGCCTGCGCGCCTTCTTGCGCGATGCCTGGCCGCATCTGACGACGCTTGGGCTGACGCAGGGCGAGGCGATCCCGGAGCCCGTCGTGACCGCCGATTTCGCGGCGCTTGCCGGCGTGGATTTCGTTCAGGAGAACGGGCCGGAGCGGCTGGACGCCAAGCATGCGATCGTCGCGGAGATGGAGCGGGCGCTGGGCGCCGAGACCGTCATCGCGTCGAGCACATCCTCGCTGCGGGCAAGTGATATCCAGGAGGGCGCGCGCCACCCCGAGCGGATCCTCGTCGCGCATCCGATGAACCCGCCGCATCTGGTTCCGATGGTGGAACTGGTGGCCGGGCGGGGCACGTCGCCGGAGACTCTGGAGGCAGCGGAGCGGTTCTATGCGCAGATGCGCCGGGTCACCATCCGGGTCAAGCGCGAGGTGCCCGGCCACCTTGCCAACCGCCTGACATCGGCGCTCTACCGCGAGGCGGTCAACCTGGTCGCGGAAGGGATCGCGGACGTGAAGGACGTCGACATGGCGATCGCCTATGGTCCGGGGATGCGCTGGGCCTTCATGGGGCCGCATCTGACCTATCACCTCGGCGGCGGTGCGGGTGGCTATCGCGGCTATCTCGATCACCTGGGACCGACGCAGGAGGCGCGCTGGCAAAGCCTGGGCACGCCGACGCTGACGGACGAGCTGAAGGCGGAGCTTGTCGAGGGGGTGCGGCGCGAGTTGGAGGAGCAGGACGAAGCCACGCTGGTCGAACGGCGCGACGCCGGGCTGGTTGCGCTGCTTGGGCTCAAGGCATCGCTGGATCTGTGACGGACCGGCAGGCCGCCGGTCACGCAAGATCTTGGGTATCGAACAAATTGCAGGTCGGTGGCCGATGTGCCCGCTGTTGTGATTACAGTCCCAATGCACCGCGGTAACCCTCGAGAAAGGCATCGGCCTTCGTGCACAGGGATCCGCCAAAGCGGGGGTTCACCTCGAAAATATAAACCTGCCCGTCGCGGACCCGGTAATCTATGCAGCAGGTGCCATCGCGGAAGCCGACCAGATCCAGGACCCGGCGGAACACGTCCAGATGCGGGCTCGGCGCGGTCCATTGCCGCCCAAGCGGGCGCGTGTGTTTGCCCTTCACATGGGGTTCGTCCGGCATGGTATAGCGGATCGTCGCCTCGTACCGAATTTGTCCGTCGCGCAGGATCAGATGGGTTGCCCATTCCGCGTTTCCGGGCAGGTACGATTGCAGAAACCGGGTTTGGGCATCGATTTCGGTCCCGGGGGCCGGCGGTGTCATCACGATGTGGGCATTCGTGCCCCAACTGCCCCGGCGTTGTTTTAAAATAACGGGGTAGGCTTCGGGATCTTCCGGCCAGGACGGGAAGACAGGCGGTATGATGTGCCCCAGGCCGGCGCGAACCATCGCGGTGTTGAAGGCCAGTTTGTCGTGGCACAATGCTTCGGATTCGGCGGATGCGAACAGGGCTGGAACCCGCTCTCCACGGGCGGCGCGGGTTTCCAGTTCGGCGCGGTCAGACAGTCTGAGCGGGACGACAAGGTCATAGGCCGAGAGGTCGAGCTGTGCCATTGACCGCATTTCAAACTTGTGGCCGGCCCTTTCCGTGCCGGCCCTGAGGGAGGCCTCCCATTCTGGTCGAAGACCAAACAAGACGTTCAAAGGATGTGGTTCCGGTACAATGGCTCACGTGCAATCACCAAGTCCTAACCCGAGGTTCAGACAGAAGAAATAGGCTTGATACCAGGTGATGGCCCGATGCATGCCGGAAAATCGCGCGCCGATCCGGTGTGCCGTGGAGCGATCACATCGGAATGTGGTGCATTACCTGGTCCACCGCCCGCGCCAGGCGGTCGAGCGCGTCGTCGAGTTCCTCTTCGCTGGCGATGAAGGGCGGCGCGAGCAGCACATGGTCGCCGTGGCGGCCGTCGCGGGTGCCGGGCATCGGGTAGCAGATCAGCCCCTCGGCGAAGGCGGTCTTTTTCAGTTTTCCGGCCAGCCCCAGCGCCGGGTCGAAGGGCGCCTTTGTGGCGCGGTCGGCGACGAATTCGATACCCCAGAACAACCCGCGGCCACGGATATCGCCCACATGGGGGTGTTGCGCGAAACGCTCGCGCAGGCGGGTTTCCAGATAGGCACCGCGCGCGCGGACCTGCGACACCAGATCCCGCTCCAGCAGTTCGTGCAGCACGGCGAGCCCGGCGGCGGCGGCCACAGGATGGCCCAGATAGGTGTGCCCGTGCTGGAAGAACCCGCTGCCGGCGGCGATGGTGTCATAGATCGTACGTGAGCACAGCATCGCGCCGATCGGCTGGTATCCCGCGCCCAACCCCTTGGCGATGCAGAGGATATCGGGGGTCACCCCCTCGGCCTCGCAGGCGAAGAGATGGCCGGTGCGGCCCATGCCGCACATCACCTCGTCGAGGATCAGCAGCACGCCGTATGTGTCGCAGATCTCGCGGATGCGCTTGAAATATCCCGGCGCGGCGGGAACCGCGCCCATGGTCGCGCCCACCACCGGCTCGGCCATGAAGGCCATGACGGTGTCGGGGCCGAGGCGGAGGATCTCGTCCTCCAGTTCCTGCGCGGCGCGCCGGCCGTAATCCTCCGGGCTCTCGTCCTCGGCCCGGTCGACATACTCATAGCACGGGGCGATATGGCTGACCTCGATCAGCAGCGGCGCGAATTGGGCCCGGCGCCAGGCGTTGCCGCCGGCCGAGAGCGCGCCCAGCGTGTTGCCGTGATAGCTTTGCCGCCGGGCGATCAGGTGGCGGCGCTGCGGCTCGCCCCGTTCGGTGAAATATTGGCGGGCCAGTTTGATCGCGGATTCCGTCGCCTCGGAGCCGCCGGAGACCAGATAGACCCGGTCGAGATCGCCGGGCGCATTGGCGATCAGCAGGTCGGCGAGCTGTTCGGCGGGGTCCGAGGTGAAAAACCCGGTATGGGCGAAGGCGAGCTGGTCGACCTGGTCCTTGATCGCCTGGCGCACGCGGTCGTTGGAATGGCCCAGACAGGACACGGCGGCGCCGCCGGAGCCGTCGAAATAGCGTTTCCCGTCGGTATCGACCAGGAAGCAGCCCTCGCCATGGCTGGCGGTGGGCGGGGTGGCGTGGCAGTGGCGGGGGAAGATGTGGCTCATACCGCGATCCTTTCCAGTTGGCCGACCAGCAGGGCGACCGATTCGGCATTGTCGCGCAGCAGCGTGCCGTCCGCGCGGTGAAGGTTGTTTTCAAAGCCCACGCGCAGGTCGCCGCCCCGGCGGGCGGCGTCGAGCAGGCAGGCGTGTTCGGCGGGGCCGAAGGCGCAGAGCATCCAGCGCCCCGGCGGTTTCGCCGCCAGCAGCGGCGCGAGGTCGGCGGGTTTGGCGCGGTCTCCGGTGGCGTAGCGGCCCAGCACCAGGATCGTGCTGTTCTGTTCGGGGCGCACGATGCCCTCTTCTTGCCAGCGGGCGAGGCGGGCGGCATCCTCGGCATCGTAGAGGATGTGCTGCACCTTGGTGCCGTTGGCGGCGCAGGTGGCATAGACCCGCGGGGCGAGGTCCGGATCGCGGGCGATCTCGCGCACCGAGATACTGGCCCAGCGCGGTTTCAGGCGGGCGAGGCAGTCGAGCTGTTCGCGCACGCCGAAGATCCCGGCGGATTCGGTGGTGATCTGCACCCGCATCGACGGCACGGCACGGGCGAGTTCCGCCAGTGCCTCGGCATAACGACCGGGGTCGAGGGAATGCCGCCCGTCCCCGTCGCGCACATGCAGGTGCAGCGCCCCGGCGCCCGCGGCGTGACAGGCGCGGGCGGTCGCGACGGTGTCATCCAGGGTGACGGGCAGGGCAGGGTGATCCGCCTTGCCGCGCCGGGCGCCGTTGGGGGCGACCATGATCAGGGGTCGGGTCATCGCGTCATCCTTTCATCCGGGCGCTGGTGGGGTCGTAGAGCGGTCCGTGAAGCAACGTTGCGGCATGCCGGACGCCGGCGATGTCCACTTGCAGCCGGGTGCCGTCGGCCGGGCGCTCCTGCGACAGGAAGGCCAGCGCAACCGGCGCACCCACCCGGTATCCGAAGGCGCAGGAGGTGGTCTGACCGATGATCCGGCCCTCGAGATAAAGCGGCTCATGGCCCAGCGGCACCGCCTCGGGGTCGTCGAAACGCAGCGAAACCACGCGCGGCCCGGCCCCCTGGTCGCGAGCCCTGGCCAGCGCTTCGGCGCCGATGAACCCGCCCTGCTTGCGGGTGGCGAAATCCAGCCCCGCCGCGATCGGGGTAACGTCGCTGTCCAACTCATGGCCCATTGCGCAGAAGCCTTTCTCGATCCGCATGGCGGTCTGGGCGTAAAGGCCGGCGGGCACGGCCCCGGCGGCGGTCAGCGCGGCATAGATGGCCGGCGCGTTTTCGGCGCGGCAGGTGATCTCCCACCCCGCCTCGCCGACATAGGACAGCCGCGCGGCTCGCACGTGATGGCCGGCGATATGCGCCTCGCCCTGTTTGAAATAGCCGATTTCGGTCAGGTCCGGCGCACCGATCTCGACCGCGATGCGGTCCGCGTCGGGCCCCATCAGGCCCAGCACGGCATAGTCCTCCGTGCTGTCGGTGAGGGTCACGTCGAACCCCTCGGCGTGACGCCGGAACCAGGCCAGGTCGCGCTTGATCGCACTGGTGCCGGTGAACAGGCGGTAGTGATCCGGTGCGATGCGCTGGGCGGTGAGGTCGGATTCGAAGGTGCCGCGGTCGTTCAGTACGGCGGTATAGATCACCGACCCCGGCGCGCGGCCCATGTGACCGGCGCAGGTGCGCAGCAGGAAGGTCTCGGCGTCCGGCCCCTGCACCTCGATCTTGCCGAAGGGCGAAGCGTCGAAGATCGCCGCGCGTTCATGCGCGGCGGCAACCTCGGTCCCAGTCTTCTCGAACCAGTCGGGGCGGGCGAAGCTTGGGCGCGGCTCGGCCGTCTTGTTGAAATAGAGCGGGCGTTCCCAGCCATAGACCTGGCCCATATGGGCGCCCTCCGCCCGGTATTCGGCGTCGAGCGGCAGGCGGCGCAGGTCGCGCGCGGTGGTCAGTTGCCGGCCGGGATAGGCGATCTCGTAATGGGTGCCGAGGATCTCGGGCGCGCGGGCCATCAGGTGGTCGATGGAGTTGAAGACGGGCGCGAAGCGCTTGGCGTCGGCCTCGCCAAGGTCATAGGCGGTGTGACCGTGCACGATGCAATGGGCCAGGTTCATGCCCGCCCCGCCACCCGAGGCGATGCCGACCGAGTTCATGCCGCAGCCCAGGAACAGCCCGCGGGTTTCGGCGGTCTCGCCCAGCATGAATGTGCCGTCGGGCGTGAAGCTCTCGGGGCCGTTCAGCAACATCTTCACTTCCGCCGTTTCCAGCGCCGGCAGACGGTGCAGGGCGTTGAGCATCATCGGTTCGAAATGGTCCCAATCCTCGGGCAGCAGGCCGAATTCGAAGCTCTCGTCCAGCACGCCGGGCGCGATCGGTTTGCCCATCGGCTCGAAACAGCCGACCAGCAGCCCGCCGCTGTCGTCGCGGATATAAAGGTGGCTGTCATGGTCCGACAGCGTGGGCATGTTGCCGGTGATGCCCTCCACCGGCTTGGTCAGCAGGTAGAAATGTTCGCAGGCCAGCGCCGGAACCTCGGCGCCCGCCATGGCGCCTACCTCGCGCGACCACAGCCCGGCGCAGAGCGCGATGGCGTCGCACATTACGGTGCCTTGCGTGGTTTCCACCCCGCGCACCCGGCCGTTCCCGGTCAGGATGCCGGTGACGCCGGTGCGTTCAAAGATCCGCGCCCCCAGCCCGCGCGCGCCCTTGACCAGCGCGGCGCAGACGTCCGAAGGGCTGACGCGCCCGTCCTCGGGCGACCAGACCGCGCCCAGCACATCCTTGGCGTTCATCAAGGGCCAGCGTTCCTGCGCCTCTCCGGCGCTGATCGACTGGGCGGCGACGCCATAGGCATGGGCCAGTGCCTCTTGCCTCTGGATATGGGTCAGCCGGTCGGGCGTGGTGGCGATCGACAGCGACCCCTTCTGGATCCAGCCTACCGATTGCCCGGTTTCCTGCTCCAGCCGGCTGTAGAGATCCACCGAATAGCGGATCATCCGGGTCAGGTTGCGGCTGTGGCGCAGGGCACGGACCTGGGCGGCGGAATGCCAGGTGGTGCCCGAGGTCAGCGCGTTGCGCTCCAGCAGGATCGCGTCGCCAACGCCCATCTGCGCCAGGTGATAGAGGGTGGAGCAACCCATGATGCCGCCGCCGATGACGACGACCGAGGCTTGGGTGGGGAGGGATGCAGTCATGTGTCCAGCCGATGTCTGGCGATGTTGTTCGCGTCGGGAAAGGATGGACGAAATACAAAATCAGTCAATCGACATGAAAAATACCAAATGTTATCATTTCAGCCGTCGAACGAGAGGAACGCGCCGATGGATCCGACCCTGAAAACCCGAACGATTTCAGCATTGAAGGAGGCGATTCCGGAGCTTTCGCCGCGGCTGAAAGCGGTGGCCAAGTATATTGTCGACCATCCTTCGGACTTCGGGCTGGACCCGATCCGCGAAACCGCGCGCAAATGCGGGGTCAGCACCTATACCCTGGTGCGGATGGCCGGACGCATGGGGTTCGACAGTTACGACGAACTGCGCGAACCCTTTCGCCACGCGCTGGTCTCGGCGAATTCGGTGGTCGAGCAGCCGGACTGGATCGACAGCATGCGCCAGCGCGGCCCGCTGGGGCAGATCCAGGCCGAGGCGGCGATCAACACCATGGCGATCGTGCAGCGGTCGCTGGAACGGCAGACGTCTGGGGAAATGGAGCGTGTGGTCGACCTGCTTCTGGGGGCGCGGAACGTCTATCTGACCGCGGTGCGGGCCAGCTATGCCCTGGCCTATTATCTCCATTATGTTGGGCGGATGGCCTTGCCGGCACTACAGCTTGTGCCGCGCCACATTAATAGCGCTATAGATGAGCTGAACACCGCCGGCCCCGGCGACGTGATGATCGCGATTTCCTTCAAACCCTATTCCCGCGAAACCATCGAGGCCTGTCTCTTCGCCCATGCCAGGGGGGTGAAGCTGATTATGATTTCGGATTCCGAGGTGATCTCGTCCGAGTTCACGCCCGAGGCGACGCTGGTGGCCTCGACGGTCAGCACACATCATTTCGGATGCTACACCGGCGCCATGGCGATCATCGAGAATTTGCTGGCGCTTTTGGTCAGCCGCGGTGGGGCGGAGGCGCGGCGGCGAATCAAATCCTATGAGGATCTGCGCAAGGACAACAATGCCTACTGGATCGCCCAAAAATAACTTTAGTTTTTAGGTGACATCGAAAAAAACTTCGTCATGTTTCAAAGTTGTGAGTGAACAATCGACCCAGGCCGATGAAACGGCCGGGCGGGTTATAACGAATTGGGAGATTTCACATGAATTTCAAAGCAACCGTCATGGGGATCGCTGCGGCCGTCACCGTCAGCCTGGCCGGCGCCGCCACAGCGCAGGATCAGCGGTTCATCACCATCGGCACCGGTGGTGTGACCGGCGTTTATTACCCGACCGGCGGTGCGATCTGCCGTCTGGTGAACAAGGGCCGCAAGGAACACGGCATCCGCTGCTCGGTCGAATCGACCGGTGGCTCGGTCTACAACACCCGCACCATCCGCCAGGGCGAGCTGGACTTCGGCGTGGTTCAGTCCGACGTGCAAAAAGCGGGCCTGGAAGGCACCGGCGCGTTCAAGGATGACGGCGCCTATCCGGAACTGCGCGCGCTGTTCTCGGTGCACCCCGAGCCGATGCACCTGATGGCCCGCGCCGATGCCGGCATCAACAGCGTCGAGGATCTGAAGGGCAAGAAGGTCAACATCGCCAACCCCGGTTCGGGCACCCGCGTTCTGGCCGAGACCCTGATGAAGTACTCCGGCATCACCCCGGCCGACTTCGCGCTGGCCGCCGAGTTGAAATCGTCGGAGCAGGCCGCCGCGCTCTGCGACGGCAAGATCGACGCCACCATCTGGGCCGCCGGTCTGCCGAACGGGTCGAGCCAGGAGGCCACCTCGTCCTGTGACGTGAAGATCATCGCGCTGGACGGTCCGAACATCGAGAAGCTGCTGGCCGACAACACCGCCTATGCGGCGGCGACCATCCCGGGCGGCATGTATCCGGGCAATGCCGACGACATCCCCAGCTGGGGCCCCAAGGCCACCTTCGTGACCTCGGCCGACACGCCGGATGAGGTCGTCTATGCCGTGGTTTCGGCGGTGTTCGACAACTTCGAAGACTTCAAGAAGCTGCACCCGGCCTTTGGCCGCCTGAAGGAAGCCGAGATGATCAAGGACGGCCTGACCGCGCCGCTGCATCCGGGTGCCGAGAAATACTACAAAGAGCGCGGCTGGAAGTAATCCGGCCGGCGATATGTGAACGAGTGACTCCCTCCGGTACCGCTGTGTGCCGGGGGGATTTTGCCATATAAAAAGACCAAATCAGCGGGGACATCTCATGGCGCAGAGCCAAGGCGACACCTCAACCGACAGCAATCTTGAAGATTTCATAGCCGATTCAGATACCGGCGGCCGTGTCCCGCAGGATGGGCTGGGCCGAATGGCATTGTGGTATCTGCCACTGATCTGGTCGATCTATCAGCTGTGGATCGCCTCGCCACTGCCCTTCGTGCTGGGCATCGGGGTGTGGAACGACACCCAGACGCGCGCGATCCACCTGGGCTTTGCGGTGCTGCTGGCCTTCCTGGCGTTCCCCGGTTTCAAGACGGCTCCGCGCCATCACATCCCGATCCTGACCTGGATCATCGCCATCGCAGGCGCCGTGGCGGCCTCCTACCTGTGGTGGGACTATCGCGGCGTGGCCGCCCGCACCGGGGTGCCCAACACCACCGACCTGGTGATCGCCGGGATCGGCATCGTTCTGCTGCTCGAGGCGGCGCGGCGCTCGCTCGGCATCCCGCTGATGGGGGTGGCGCTGTTCTTCCTGGCCTATGTCTTCTTCGGCAGCTGGTCGGGCCTGCCGGAGGTGGTGCAGTGGAAGGGTGCCTCCTTCGAAAAGGCGATGAGCCACATGTGGCTGACCACCGAGGGGGTGTTCGGCGTCGCGCTGGGGGTGTCCTCGGGCTTCGTCTTCCTGTTCGTACTGTTCGGCGCGCTGCTGAACCAGGCCGGCGCCGGCAATTATTTCCTGAAACTGGCCTTTGCCGCGCTGGGCCACCTGCGCGGCGGCCCGGCCAAGGCGGCGGTGATCGCCTCGGCGGCAACGGGCCTGATCTCGGGTTCGTCGATTGCCAACGTGGTGACCACCGGCACCTTCACCATTCCGCTGATGAAAAAGGTGGGGTTCCCGGCGACCAAGGCCGGCGCGGTCGAGGTGTCGTCGTCGATCAACGGCGTGCTGACGCCGCCGGTGATGGGCGCGGTGGCCTTCCTGATGACCGAATACGTCGGCATTTCCTATGTCGAGGTGGTCAAGACGGCGATCATTCCGGCGGCGATCTCCTATATCGCGCTGGTCTATATCGTGCATCTCGAGGCGCTGAAGATGAACATGCCCGGCACCAGCCGGATGCACCCGGTCAAGTTCATCCTGGGCGCGATCTTCATCATCGCCATCTCGATCGTGATCGCGGGCGGGACGCTGTTCCTGTGCGGCGTGGTCGTCGATGCGATCGACGCGGCGCTGGGCGCGGCCTCGACCTGGGTCGTCGTCGCCCTGATGGGGCTGGCCTATGTCGCCGCGGTGCGGTTCGCCGCCAAGGGTCCCGACCTGGCGGTCAGCGTGGAATCGATGCAGCACCTGCCGCCCACGCGCGAAATCTTCAAGACCGGCATCCATTACCTGCTGCCGATCCTGCTGCTGATGTACCTGCTGATGATCGAGCGGAAATCGCCGGGCCTGTCGGCGTTCTGGTCGACCGTGTTCATGTTGGTGATCCTGGCCACGCAGAACCCGCTGAAGGCGTTCTTCCGCGGCGAGGGCGAGCTTGGGCGCCACATCAAGGAGGGGATCGACGACATCGCCGAAGGGCTGATCATCGGCGCGCGCAACATGATCGGCCTGGCCGCCGCCATGGGCGTCGCGGGCATCATCGTGGGGGCGGTCACGCTGACCGGTATCGGCCAGGTGATGGCCGAATTCGTCGAGTTCCTCTCGGGCGGCAACCTGCTGGCGATGTTGTTCTTCGTTGCGCTGATCTCGATCATCCTCGGGATGGGGCTGCCGACCACGGCGAATTACATCGTGGTCAGTTCGCTGATGGCGGGCGTGGTGGTCGAGCTGGGCGCGCAGAACGGGCTGATCGTGCCGCTGGTTGCGGTGCATATGTTCGTCTTCTACTTCGGGATCATGGCGGATGTGACGCCACCCGTGGGGCTGGCCAGTTTCGCCGCCGCCGCGATTTCGCGCGGGGATCCGCTGCGCACCGGGTTCCAGGCGTTCTTCTACTCCATCCGCACCGCGCTGCTGCCGTTCCTGTTCATCTTCAACACCGACTTGCTGCTGATCAACGTCGGCCCGGTGCAGGCGGTGTTTGTCTTCGTCGTCGCGATGGTCGCGATGCTGCTGTTCGCGGCCGGCACGATGAATTTCTTCCTGGTGCGGTCCAGGATCTGGGAGAGCGCGATCCTGCTTCTGGTCGCCTTCACCCTGTTCAGGCCGGGCTTCTTCCTCGACATGATGCAGCCCGAGTTCGAAACCCGCCCCGCGGCCGAGCTTTATGAGCGGGCCGAGGCGGCGCCGGACGACACCTCGCTCAGGGTGCGCCTTGTGGGCGAGGACCTGATGGGCGAGCCGATCGATGCGCGCTATCTTCTGCCGCTGGGGGCCGCGGGCGCGGACGGGCAGACGCGCCTTTTCGACGGGGCCGGGATCGAGTTCCGCGAAGAGGACGGCAAGCTGTTTGTCGACAACCTGAACTTTGGCGGACCGTCGGAACAGCTGGGCATCGACTTCGACTGGGAACTGGTCGAGCTGGAGGTGGCCGCGGACAGGCTGCCGAAGGAGATCTTCTATCTTCCGGCCTTCCTGCTTCTGGGCCTTGTCTTCCTGCTGCAACTGCGCCGCAAGCGGCGCCAACCGGAAGGAGCACCGGCATGACCAAGCATGTTCTCTGCGCCGTCGATCTGACCCATGGCGAGAGCGAGAAGGCGCTGCTGAAACGCGCCGCCGATCTGGCCGAATTCTACGGCGCCTCGCTGAGCGTGGTGACGGTGGTGCCCGATTACGGGATGTCGATCGTGGGATCCTATTTCAAGGAGGGCACCATGCGGCAGGCGGTCGAGGACGCCAATCGCCAGTTGCACGCCTTCGTGGACGAGGTGCTGCCCAGCCACGGCCAGGTGCAGCATATCGTCGAGGTCGGCACCGTCTATGAACAGATCCTCGATGCGATCAAACGCTCCGAGGCCGATCTGGTGGTGATGGGCGCGCACAAACCCGATCTGGCCGACCGGGTGCAGGGGCCGAACTCGGCCCGGGTGGCACGTTACGCGGATGTGTCGGTGCTGGTGGTTCGGGACTAACGGCATTTGGCCGGGCGATTATCAGGATTTCCCGGCCAGTCCTTCTGCCAATGCCGATAGGGAAAGCGGTTGGAAAACCCGGGCGCTTGCCCCTTTGATGGGACAGTTCCGCAACCAGCACGGATTGTCCCCGATGAGCGACCGCAGCTATTACGCCCCGACCGGTGGTTTGCCGCCGCAAACCCAGATCCTGACCGACCGGGCGATGTTCACCGACGCGTTCGCGGTGATCCCCAAGGGGTGTTTCAGCGATATCGTCACCAGTTTGCTGCCGTTCTGGCAGGATGCGCGGTTCTGGGTGATGGCGCGGCCGCTGTCCGGTTTTGCGGAAACCTTTTCGCAATATATCGGAGAAATCGCCCCCGGCGGCGGCAGCGACCGGCCGGAAACCGATCCGCGCGCCCAGGCGGTGCTGTTCGTGGTTGAGGGCGGGATGACCCTGACGCTTGCCGGTGCGCGCCACGAGATGGGGCCGGGCGGCTATGCCTATATCCCCGCCGGGGCGGCTTGGGCGCTGCATAACCCGGGCGGTGTGCCGGTGCGGTTTCATTGGGTGCGCAAGGCCTATCAGCCGGTCGAGGGGCTGGCGCCGCCCGAACCCTTTGTCACCAACGAGCGGGATGTCGCGCCGACGCCGATGCCCGAGACCGAGGGCAAATGGGCCACCACGCGGTTCGTCGATCCCACCGACCTGCGCCACGACATGCATGTGAACATCGTCACCTTCGAGCCCGGCGCGGTGATCCCCTTTGCCGAAACGCATGTGATGGAACACGGGCTCTACGTGCTGGAGGGCAAGGCGGTTTACCGGCTGAACCAGGAGTGGGTCGAGGTCGAGGCGGGCGATTTCATGTGGCTGCGCGCGTTCTGCCCGCAGGCCTGCTATGCGGGCGGGCCGGGCAAGTTCCGCTATCTGCTCTACAAGGATGTGAACCGGCATATGCCGCTCTGAGGCGTCCGTCCACGCCGTGAATCCCAGGATGTCGCCCGGCCGCAGGCCGGGCAGCGCCCGCCCTCCCCCCGGCGGGCGCTTTCGTATGGTGTTCAAGCGCACCGGTCAGCGTGTCGAACCGGCGATGTGCAGGCGTCACCGTTCCGCCCAAGCGCCCACCAGGGCGGGCGCTGCCCTTCTTGCCGTTGAGCGGGGCCGAAAAAAACGCCCGCCATCTCACGATGACGGGCGCCGCTTTGCCCCGCGACCGTCAGGCGTTCATTCTCCCGGCATCGACCCCCTGCCATGCCCGGCCATTCCGCCGGTGACCTCTTCGGTGGATTCCTCCGACAGGTGTTCGGGCAGCACCAGGTTCAGCACGATGGCGATCAGCGCGGCGGGCAGGATGCCCGAGGCGCCGAGGATGCGCAGCGTGTCGGGCAGGTGCTGCAGCGCGTTGGGCGCCCCCGGCGGCACGTTCATCACCTCAAGCTGCAGCCCCAGGCCCACCGACAGCGCCACGGCGAAGATCACCATGTTGCGCCGGTTCCAGTCGACGTCGGACAGCATCGAAATGCCCGCCGCCACCACCATGCCGAACATCACGATCACGCCGCCGCCCAGCACCTCGATCGGGATGGTGCGGATCACGCCGCCGACCTTGGGGATCAGCCCGCAAACGATCAGGAACACCGCGCCGATGGTCACCACGTGGCGGCTCATCACCCCGGTCATCGCGATCAGGCCGACGTTCTGGCTGAACGAGGTGTTGGGCAACCCGCCGAAGATGCCGGCGATGGCGGTGCCGAAACCGTCGGCAAAGGTCGCCCCGGCGATCTCCTTGTCGGTGGCCTCGCGCCCGGCGCCGCCCTTGGTGATGCCGCTGACGTCGCCGACGGTTTCCACCGCCGAGACAAAGGCCATCAGGCAAAAGCCGATGACGGCAGCCAGGCTGAATTCAAACCCGTATTTGAACGGCTGCGGCAGGGCGAAGGCGGCCGAGCGTGCCCAGCTGGTCGCGATGGCGTCGACCGAGAGCATGCCGGTGAGCAGCGCATAGACATAGCCCACCGCGATCCCCACCAGAACGGCCGAAACCGACAGCATCCCGCGCGCGAAGAATTTCAGCACAAGCGTCACCAGGATCACCACCAGCGCCGCCGACCAGCTCATCAAACCGCCATAGCTTTCGGCGCCGCTGGCCTTGGCCGGCACGCCGCCGGCGGCGTATTCGATCCCCACCTTGACCAGCGCCAGACCGATCATCGTCACCACCAGCCCGGTCACCAAGGGTGGCAGGGCAAAGCGGATGCGCCCGATGATCAGGCCCAGCGCGGCATGGAACAGCCCGCCGATCAGCACGCCGCCGAACAGGGCGGCCAGCGCATCGACCCCCTTGCCCGCGACCAGCGGGATCATGATCGGCAGAAAGGCAAAGGAGGTGCCCTGCACGATCGGCAGCGCCGCGCCGACCGGACCGATGGTGATGGTCTGCAGCAGCGTGGCGACACCGGCAAACAGCATCGACATCTGGATCATGTACAACAGCTCGGGAAAATCGGGCGAATTGGACCCGAAGCCGAACCCCGCGGCGCCGGCGACGATGATCGCCGGGGTGACGTTGCTGACGAACATCGCCAGCACGTGCTGGATACCCAGCGGCACCGCCACCGCCAGAGGCGGGGTGTAATTCGGATCGCGCAGTTGTTCGGCGCTGCCGATGGATGATGTGGTCATTCTCTGTCCCTCCGTGTTGGATCTCCGGCGGTCGTGTTCTGGTTGTGCCGGTTGACGGTTCGTTTCAGCCCGAGGCGACCGTATAGGGCGCGTCGAACCAGTATTCCTCGAGGTTGTCGCCCGGTCCGATCCGGTCGATCACCGCGAAAAGCCCCGGCGCCGCAAGCGGTGTGAGCACCCCGTGCCAGGTGTTGCGTAGAAGGTTGATGCCCTGTCCGGGGGCGGTCAAGAAGGCGCGCGGCATGGCCGGTGCGCCGCCCGCATCTTCGGCAACGATGACCAGGAACGGCGCGGGATTGAGCGGAATGAACGCCTGGCTGCCCAGCGGGTGCCGCTCCATCATCTCCAGCCGGTAGGGCAGCGCGCGCGGCTCGGCGTCGAACAGGCTGATCCCGGCCCGGCCGTCGCCAAACTCCAACCGGGCCAGGTCATGGTGGCGCCCGCACAGGCCCTGGTTGATGATCTTGTCCGGCGCGCCCTTCACTTCGATCACATCGCCGAAGGGGGCAAAGGCGGTGGCGGTCAGCGGCTCGGTGCGGAGCGTGGTCACGGCAGCATGTCCTTCAACCGCAGCTCGGCAATCCGCTCCACCTGTTTGCAGGCCTCGCCGAACTCGGCCTCGCTGTCATTGGCCAGCCGCCGCGCGAAGGCGGCAAGGATGCCCGGTTTGTCATGATCGCGCACCGCGATGATGAAGGGAAAGCCGTGCTTCTCCATATAGGCGGTGTTGAGCCGGGTGAATTCCGCCCGCTCCTGATCGGTCAGCGCATCGAGCCCGGCGCTGGCCTGCTCCGACGTGCTCTCGGCGGTGAGCCGTTTGGCCGCGGCCAGCTTGCCCGCCAGGTCGGGGTGCGCGCGCAGCACACCCAGCCGTTCGTCGCGGCTGGCCGAGCGGAACGCGCGGGCAAGCGCGTTGTGCAGACCCACGGCGCTGTCGTGCGCCGGTCCCAGCTCCAGCTCAAAGGCGCGCTCGGCGATCCACGGCGAATGCTCGAAGATACCGCCGAACTTGGCGACGAATGCGGCGTGATCCATCCGGCTGGGCCGCTCGAACCGCTGGTGCGGGTGATGTTCGGCCCAATGCCGCGCGATGTCGATGCGCCGCGGGCACCAGACATCCTCGAACTCGCCGATGTAATCGAGGAAGCGTTTCAGCCCGGCCAGCTTCCCCGGCCGTCCGATCAGACGGCAATGCAGCCCCACGCTCATCATCTTCGGCGCACCGGCCCGCCCTTCGGCATAGAGCACGTCAAAGGCATCGCGCAGATAGGTGAAGAACTGCTCGCCGGTGATGTAACCGGGCGCGGTGGCGAAGCGCATGTCGTTGGCTTCGAGCGTATAGGGAATGATCAGCTGATCATGATCACCGACCTCCAGCCAATAGGGCAAGTCGTCGTCGTATGTGTCCGAGACATAGGCACAGCCGCCCTCTTGCGCGACCAGCCGCACGGTGTTCTCCGAACAGCGGCCGGTGTACCAGCCCAGCGGGCGCTCGCCCACCACCTCGGTATGGAGCCGGATCGCCTCGTCAATCGCCGCGCGCTCCTCAGCCTCGGGCATGTCCTTGTGCTCGACCCATTTCAGCCCGTGGCTGGCGATCTCCCACCCGGCGGATTTCATCGCCGCCACCTGTTCGGGGGACCGCGCCAGCGCGGTGGCGACGCCATAGATCGTCACCGGGACATTGGCGCCGGTGAACAGCCGGTGCAGCCGCCAGAACCCGGCGCGCGCGCCGTATTCATAGATCGACTCCATGTTCCAATGCCGCTGTCCGGGCCAGGGCGCGGCGCCGGCGATATCGGACAGGAACGCCTCGGACCCCGCATCGCCGTGCAGGATGCAGTTTTCGCCGCCTTCCTCGTAGTTCAGCACGAATTGCACGGCGATCTTCGCCCCGCCCGGCCATTTCGGATCGGGCGGCGTCGCGCCATAGCCGCGCATGTCGCGGGGGTAGCGTGTCATTCAGCAGTCTCCTGTCAGGTCGTCTGTCTTGTATGACATTATAATGAGATGCAGTTTCCGGTAATTTTTGAAGGAGTTGTAGCCAATTTCAGGATGCGGTGCGGGCCCGGCCTGCATAGAAAACAGACAGGCGATGCAAGGAGGCGAGAATGGCCGGCTATCTGACCACCCATGTATTGGACACCGCGCGCGGATGCCCGGCGCGGGGTCTCAAGATCGACCTCTATAGGATCGAGGGCGAAACCCGCAGCCACCTGCGCAGCCTGTTCACCAATGCCGACGGGCGCACCGACGCACCGATCCTGCCCGAGGCGGAGTTCGAGGTCGGCACCTACGAGCTGGTCTTTCACGCCGGCGCCTACCTGGACGAGACCGGCCCGGCGCAGGAGCCGCCGCGCTTTCTCGACCTGGTGCCAATCCGTTTCGGCATGGGCGAGCAAAGCCACTATCACGTGCCGCTGCTGCTCTCGCCCTTTGGCTATTCCACCTATCGCGGCAGCTGAGCGGCGCGCGCCGGGAAAATGAGTATATGAACAAAGAAGAAGGGGCAGGGCGCGGGTTTTCGGACGTCCTTCTGCTTCTTCTTTGCAGAAATACTCAAACTCCGACGGCGGCGCACTGGGCGCCGCCGATCATTTTAGCGCCTGCGCGATGCGATCGGCCATGAAGTCGATGAACAGCCGGGTCTTGGGATCCTGCCGCCTCCGGTGCATGTAGAGGCAGGCCAGCTGGATCGGCACCGGCGGCTCGGCCTCGGCCACCGGGACCAGCGCGCCGGATTTCAGGTGCTCGGCCACCTCGAAGACGGGTTTCAGGATGATGCCGTGCCCCTCCAGCGCCCAGCCGGTCAGCACGTCGCCATCGTCGGATTCGAAGGGCCCGCGCACCGAGAACCGCCGCACCCCGTCCGGCGTCTGCAGCGGCCATTGAAATTCCGGCGCACCGGGATAGCGCAGGTTCAGGCAGTCATGCTTGTCGCGCACCAGCGCATCGCCGGTTTCCGGGTTGCCGCGCCGCGCGATATAGGAGGGCGCGGCGCAAAGGACGCGGGGACAATCGGCGATCTTGCGGATGCGCAAGGTGGAATCCTCGGGGATGCCCAGGAAAAAGGCCAGGTCCAGCCCCTCGGCAGCCAGGTCCAGCTTGCGGTCCGACAGCCGCAGCCGGATGTCGATCAGCGGGTATTGCTCCTTGAACGCCGGCACCGCTGGCGCGATCAACCGGCGGCCCAGCCCCAGCGGTGCGGCGATGAACAGCGATCCGCGCGGCGTCATCGTCACATTGGTGATCTCGGCCTCGGCCGCATCCACCGCCTCCAGGATCTTGCAGGCGCCGCGATAGAACATGTGGCCCTGTTCGGTGGGGTTCAGCGTGCGCGTGGTGCGCTGGAACAGCCGCACGTTCAGGTGTTCTTCCAGCTGCGAAATCCGCGCCGAGGCGACCGCGGCCGAGATCCTCTGGTCGCGCGCAGCGGCGGACATATTGCCCAATTCATAGACACGCACGAAGGTTTGGATGTTGTCGAGATAGGCCATCGGGGCACATTGTTCGTTTTTATTTGAAGCATCTTGGCGCTTTCCCCGGATACATGACAATACGGGATTAGGCTAGCACTGGTCGAAACGCCCATTAGGAGGACGCGATGCTGGATTTGGCGATCATCTGGGACTGGCTGGCCTTCGCGGTGCGGTGGCTGCATGTGATCACCGCGATCGCCTGGATCGGCTCGTCCTTCTATTTCATCGCGCTGGACCTCGGGCTGCGCAAGGCACCGCACCTGCCCGCGGGCGCCCATGGCGAGGAGTGGCAGGTGCACGGCGGCGGGTTCTACCACATCCGGAAATACCTGGTCGCGCCGGAGCATATGCCCGAGCATCTGACCTGGTTCAAATGGGAGAGCTATTCGACCTGGCTGACCGGCGCGGCGCTGCTGATGATCGTCTATTGGGCGGGGGGCGAGCTGTACCTGATCGACGCGCAAAAGGCCGATCTGGCGCTGTGGCAGGGGATCGCGATTTCCGCCGCCTCGCTGACCGTCGGCTGGCTGGTTTACGATGTCCTGTGCAAATCCGGGCTGGGCGAACGGCCGACCCTCCTGATGCTCCTGCTGTTCGTGCTGCTGGTGGCGATGGGCTGGGGCTATACCCAGGTTTTCACCGGGCGGGCGATGATGCTGCATCTGGGCGCGTTCACCGCGACGATCATGACGGCCAACGTGTTCTTCATCATCATCCCGAACCAGAAGATCGTGGTGGCCGATCTGATGGCGGGGCGCACGCCGGATGCGAAATACGGGCGTATCGCCAAGCTGCGGTCGACCCACAACAATTACCTGACGCTGCCGGTGGTGTTCCTGATGCTGTCGAACCACTACCCTCTGGCCTTCGCGACCCAGTACAACTGGATCATCGCGGCGCTGGTGTTCCTGATGGGGGTGACGATCCGGCACTATTTCAACACCCGCCACGCGCGCAAGGGCAACCCGATCTGGACCTGGGCGGTAACGGCGCTTCTGTTCATCGCGATCATGTGGCTGTCGATGGCACCGCTGGAACAGCAAAGCTACGAGGAGAGCGAGGCGCGCGCGCTGACGCCCACCGAGGCGGTCTTTGCCGAGGCCGAGGGCTTCGACGAGGTGGCCGACATCGTGCTGGGCCGCTGTTCGATGTGCCACACCCGCGAGCCGGGCTGGGACGGCATCCATCGCGCGCCCAAGAACGTGCTGCTGGAAACCCGCCCCGAGATCGCAGCGGCGGCGCGGCAGATCTATCTCCAGGCCGGGGCGAGCGCGGCGATGCCGCCGGCGAACATCAGCTGGATGGAGCCCGAGGAGCGGGCGAAGATCGTGGCCTGGTACCGGGCCGCGCGCGAACGGCTGCCGCTGCGGCTGGCCGCGAACTGAGGCCGGCCCGGCTGGGGGAGCGCCCCGGCAAGGGGCGGTCTGTCGATTTTCACGCAAGGAAACGCTGGACCCTTTTGCCGCGCCGCTCCAATTTGCGGCCGAGGGAGGAGCCTTGCATGACAGATTTGCCCAAGCCCGGCACGCGGCCGTGGCATGCCTTTTACAACCCGGGGGTGCGGCCGGACTACGTGCCGCCCGACACCACGCTGACCGCGATGATGGCCGTGGCCTTCGCTGCCCATGGCCCCCGGGTGCTGATCGAATACCCGGGGCAGGAGATCACCTATGCCGAGATGCAGGCGCGGGCGGCGCGGGCGGCGGCGGCGCTTCGGGCGCAGGGTCTCGAACCCGGCGACCGGGTGGCGCTGCATCTGCCCAATTGTCCCTGGCACCCGGTGTTCTTCTTCGCCGCGATGACCGCCGGTCTGACGGTCACCCATCTGAGCCCGCTCGACGCCCCGGAAGAGATTGCCCACAAGCTGGCCGACAGCGGTGCGAAGCTGGTGATTTCGCTGGCCGGGCCGGACTTCGCCGGGCCATTGATGGCCGCCGCGGCCCACGGGGCGCTGCCGCCCGTGGTGCAATGCCCCGACGGCGCGGGGGCGGTGTCGGACGGGGCGATACCGGTTGATGAATTCTGGGCCGGGCAGGAGGGCGCGGATTGGGACCCGGTGCCGGTCAGCCCGCAGGATGTCGCGCTGCTGCAATATACCGGCGGCACCACCGGGCGGCCAAAGGCGGCGGTGCTGACCCATGCCAATATCGCGGCCTCGGTGAATATCTACCGCGAGTTCCTTCGCGGCGAGGTGGTGCGCGAACCGGGCAAGCACACGCTGCTCTATGCGCCGGTGTTCCATATCCTCGGGCTTTCCACCCAGCTGTTGCGCGGCTTCGCCGACGGGCTGACGCTGCATCTGCGGCCACGGTTCGACGCGGGCCAGGCGCTCGACGATATCGAGCGGCACCGCATCAATATCCTGTCGGGCGTGCCGACCATGTGGATCGCCATCCTGCGTCAGCCAGAGGTGGAAAAGCGCGACCTGAGTTCGCTGGAATTCATCGGCTCGGGCGGTGCGCCGCTGCCGGTCGAGGTCTACAACCGCATCTACCAGCTGACCGGGCTGAAGCTGCGCGGCGGCTGGGGGATGACCGAAACCGCGCCGGCGGGGTCAAACGTGCCGGCGGGGCTGCCCGACGACAAGCTGGGCACCATCGGCATTCCGCTGCCGGGGCTGGAGATCAAGATCGTCGATCCCGCCGATCCGGCCCGCGATCTACCCTGTGGCGAGGACGGCGAGATGGCGATCCGTGGGCCCAATGTCACCGGCGCCTATTGGAACCGGCCGGAGGAAACGGCGGCGGCGTTCCATGATGGCTGGTTCCTGACCGGCGATATCGCCCATATGGACGAGGACGGCTTCCTCTATCTGGTCGACCGCAAGAAGGACATGATCCTGTCCGGCGGGTTCAACGTCTATCCGGTGATGATCGAGGATGCGGTGCACCGCCACCCCGCCGTGTCCGAGGCGATGGCGATCGGGGTGCCGGACGACTATCGCGGCGAAAGCGCCAAGGTTTTCGTTGTGCTGAACCCGGGCGCAGAGCCGTTCACGCTGGCGGCGCTGCAGGAGTTCCTGTCCGACAAGCTGGGGCGGCACGAGATTCCGCGCGCGCTGGAGTTCCGCGAGGCGCTGCCGAAAACCCCGGTCGGCAAGCTGGACCGCAAGGCGCTGCGGGCCGAGATACGGGCACAGGCGGAGATGGCGTGAGTCGCTGCCGTATCCAACGCCTGCCTCACAGAGAAAGCCGTGCGAGCGCCGGACCGGGGGGACGGTCCGGCGCTTGCGCNNCCAGGGCCGGAGGTGCGGCCTACCCCCGCGTCCAGCCCAGCGTTTTGGCCAGCCGGTCCTGCGCGGCGAGGTATTCCCGCTCGAACCTGTCGACAAGCTGCGCTGTGGGCATCACCTCGCGCACCGCACCGATGCCCTGACCCGAGCCCCAGATCTCTTTCCAGCTCTTGGGCTTCTCCCGGTCCGCGCCGAAATCCATCTTCGACGGGTCGGAGCGTTCCAGCTTGTCGGGGTCCATCCCCGCCGCGGCGATCGAGGGTTT
>NPIG01000281.1_pt1 | contig 46441 bp, 41 predicted proteins | sample 8637441 | NCBI WGS metagenome assembly NPIG01 (sample SAMN07420675, study PRJNA396082) | bioreactor metagenome | isolation source: sample BR6 brine-fed electro-methanogenic bioreactor BR | place: Japan: Kochi | collected 2016-06-14
GCCGACAGCGCATCGGCCATCGACATGACCGCCATGTCGACGACCGGGTTTTCCTTGTTGGCTTCCAACTTGGCCAGCCGCTCGACGCTGTTGCCGGTCTCGACGACCAGCTTGCAGCCGCACATGGCTTCGAACGGTTCATAGACCAGCTTCTTGAACTCGTCCTGCGCGAAGGCATAGACGGAAATGGTCAGCGTCTTGTCCTCGGCTTGGGCAATGCCCACCGTCAGCATCAGGGCCGCGGCCGAAGCCATCATGGTCTTTTTCAGCATAGGCATTTTCCTCCAGATGTTTGGGTTCGTATGACGGGGGCCGGGCGCGCCGCCGCAGCGGTTGTTTTCCGAACCACCAATTGCATGGGCACTTTTGTCGTCTCCGCCGATACCACGGTGCCGGACGCGGTGCGGGGAATTTCGGGAGAGCCGGATTCGATCTCGCGGGCCAGGGAGCCGACGGCGATCTCGGCGATGCGCGGCATGTCCATTCGGACCGTCGTCAGCCCGGGCGTCACCACCGACGCCCAGACGAGATCGTCGAAGCCGGTGATGCTCGCCGCTTCGGGCACGCGGATGCCGGCCCGATGCAGTTCGGTAAGGGCTCTCAGCGCGTGCAGGTCGGAGACCGCGGCAAAGGCGGTGAAGCCTTCCGCAACCTTCTCCGCGAGGCCGAGAGGGCACCCTTTGCCCTTTTCCTGCTCGTGCTGTTCGATCCACAAAACCTCGGCTTCTGTGTCGGATGGGATGCGCGACTTCATGCCGCCGATCCGGTCGTTCTGGACGTTGGACGAGGGATTGTTGCCGATCAGCAGCAGCTTGCGGTGTCCGAGGCCGATCAGGTGCGCGGCGATTTCCTGGCCGCCCTGCCAGTGATCCGCGGCGACTGTATTCCCCGGCGTAGACGGGCTGTCGATCACCGCCACCGGACAGCCGATGTCGGCGATGCGGGTGCCGCGCCGCGGCACGACCACGATGCCGTCGACATCCTGCTCGATCAGCCGGTTGATGGCTTCGGTCTGGGTCGCGACCTCGCCGCGCGAATCCGCGATCAGCACGCCGTAGCCCATATGGCTCGCCGCGTGTTCGATCGCCTGGGCGATCTGCGGGAAGAGGGGATTGGCGATGTCTGGGAGCACGAGACCGAGCACGCCGGTCCGGCCCGTCCGCAGCGCCCGGCCGGCCAGACTCGGGACATAGCCGACCTCGTCGGCCTTGGCGCGGATGCGCTCGATCAGCTCCGCCGAGACGCGGCCCTTGCCGGACAGCGCGTTCGATACGGTCGCCGTCGAAACACCGATTTCGGCCGCGATCTTGTGAAGGTTCGATCCAGGGCGCGGATGGGCCAATTGCCCCCCAGTCAGGTAGGTCTGATTAAACGTTTAAGCTACTTAAGGCACTCCGGCCCGAGAGTCTATCGTCTTCCGCGCGCCGGCCGCGACGAAGGGATATCTGGTCACCCCAATCTCGGGACCCGGGCCAGTTGGCGTCAGGACGGAGCCTAGTAGTTCTCGTTGACCTCCGGCCGCGAGCGCCGGACATAGAACAGGTCCATCTGCCAGAACGCCATGTCGTGGGGCCGGAAGAGCGGTTCGCCGATGTCCACGCATTGGAAACCAAGGTCGGTGATGAGCTTGACCAGCCTTGGGAAGCGTTGTCCCTCGTCGTGGAACACCAGGTGCTCGCAGATGATCAACTCGCACTGCTCCAGCACCTTCTTCGCGCCGGCGAGGACCTCCTCCTCGAAGCCGTGGATATCCAGCTTGACCGCGTAGGGCGCGGGCAAACCAAGCCGTTCGGCTTCGTCGTCCAGGGAAATCATCGGCACGTCGACGCTGTCCGGCGACGCCTCGGCAAAGGCCCGGCCGCCGTAGGGATTGGTCGGCGAGGGCCAGTAATGGCCGCGTCCGGTCGTCGGGCCGGCGGCGGCGAGTACGTAGCTGATCTGGGGCATGGCGGCGGTGCGCTGGGCAAGCTTCGGAACCCAGGTCCGGTTCGCCTCGATCAAATGGAACCGGGCCTGGTCGTAGACCTGCGCGGCCTTCTCGGACCAACTCCCCTCGGCGGCTCCGACATCGAAAAACGTTCCGATGGATACCCCGCGCCCCTTGATGCGCTGCAGGGCGAACTGGTGCGAAAGGACCTGGAGGACCAGATTGCTGTACTGGCTGCTGTCGAACTGCTCGGCCACCCGTTACGCCCTCCCGACGCAGTGATTGATCCCGACGGTCACTCTAACCGCGTTTCATCGGGGGGGCAAAAGGGTGATTGAAATGTGCTTCGGAGCGTTGGGACGCGACGGTGGGGATTTCCGGCGAGAACCCGTTTAAGCGATGAAAGGCACGCTGCGGCCGCTTTCGGGGTCGAAGACGTGGAGGTTTGCCGCCGAGAAGGTGAGGTGGATCTTTTCCTTCCGCTTGAGGGGAAGGTTGGGATCGAGGCGGGCGGTCAGCTCCTGGTCGTCGAGCAGACAGATCGCCATCGTGTCCGAGCCCAGCGGCTCGTAGACGTCGAGCACCGGCGAGAGCAGGGCTTCCTCGGGGCTGCACCAGGCGAGGTGTTCGGGACGGATGCCGACATGCACCGCGGCGCCGTCCGGCATGTCGATCCCATTGACCGGGATGCGGGCATCGGCGAGGGCGAAGCGGGTCCGGGCGTCTTCCCGTTCAACCCGCGCCTTGAGGATATTCATCTGCGGCGAGCCGATGAACTCGCCGACGAACTGGCAGTTGGGGGAGGAGTACACCTCGACCGGCGTCCCTTGCTGGATGACCTCGCCGAGGCGCAGGATGACCACCCGGTCGGCCAGGGTCATCGCCTCGACCTGGTCGTGGGTCACGTAGATGGTGGTCGTACGCAGCATCTCGTGCAGCCGCTTGATCTGGATGCGCATGGCGACCCGCAGCTTGGCATCGAGGTTGCTGAGCGGCTCGTCGAACAGGAACACCTGCGGGTTGCGCACGATGGCCCGCCCCATGGCCACCCGCTGTCGCTGCCCGCCCGAGAGCTGGCCGGGCTTGCGCTCCAGCAGGTCGCCGATCTGCAGGATCTCGGCGGCCCTCTCGACCTGCTTGCGGATTTCCACCGGCTTGACCCGACGCATCTTCAACCCGAAGCCGATGTTCTGGGCGATGGTCATGTGCGGATAGAGGGCGTAGTCCTGAAAGACCATGGCGACGTCGCGGTCGCGCGGCTCGACGTCGTTCATGAACCGGTCGCCGATGTGCAGGGTGCCGCCGGAAATCTCCTCCAGACCGGCGACCATACGCAGCAGCGTCGACTTGCCGCAGCCCGAGGGGCCGACGAAGGCCACGAACTCGCCGTCGGGGATTTCCAAATCGATTCCCTGGATGGCGCGGAGGGTCCCGTAGTCCTTGACGATTCCCTCCATGCGGATGCTGGCCATTCCTTGTTCTCCTCGCCGCCTTCGGCGCTCCCGGTGCATAAGATGCGCTTGCAATGTCGATGCCATTATTGTTAACGTTAACGTTATCGATAATCAAGGCGTCTACGGAACATGGCGATCGAAAGTTTCCAGTCGGGTCCTCAGAACGGCGGCGCGAAAGGCGTCGTCCATCGGTTCACGCGACGGGCCGACCGCCGCAGCAACGCCATCTGCATGCAGCTCCAGCGCGAGATCGTGCTCGGCATCGTGCCGCCGAACGCGGTGGTGCTGGATCTCGAACTCGCCGACCGCTTCGAGTGCAGCCAGAGCACCGTCCGCGAGGCCCTGCTGCAATTGCAGGAGGAGGGGCTGGTCAACCGCAGGCCCAATCGCGGCACGGTGGTCGCCGACTGCCTTGGGGCCGACGCCCGCGAAATGCTGCGCATCCGTCATGACATCGAGTGCCGCGGCGCGGAACGGGTCCTGGAGCGCCTGGATGAGCAATTGCAGGACGACCTGCTGCGCGACATCGAGGCGATGCGGGTCGCCGCGCGCGAAGACGACGAGTACCTGCTATCGGTGCATGACCGGCAGTTCCATCTGCGCCTGTTCGGCGCCGCCGACCTGCCCAGCGTGCAGCCCATCCTGAGCCGCTGCCTGATCCACAATCACCGCTACAAGATTCTCAATTCGCAGCCGAACCGGGCGCTGATGGAGACCGCCGAGCGGCATTTCGCCATCACCGGCGCCCTCGGCAGCGGCAGTATCGAGAAAGTGCAGGCGGCGCTGTCGCACCACATCTCGACCATCGCCGATTTCGGGCCGAGCATCATCAACGGCCCGCCGCCGGTGAACGCGAGGCCGTGATGCCCGATACCACCGTCCTGCCGTCCGTCCTGACACCGGAGATGAGCGCCGTCATCGAGCGGCTGCTCGTCGAGGACGCCGGCCTGCCGGATCCGACGACCCTGCCTTCGGCCGAGGGGCGGGCGCTCGCCGAACGCACAAATCGCCGCTGGAACACCGACCTTCCGGAAATGGCCGAGACCCACGACGTCAAGCTGGTACCGGGCGTGGCCGGTCGGGTTCTGATTCCGGCAAACGACGAGGGCAGGGGGGCCATCCTGTTCTTCCACGGTGGCGGATGGGCCTTCTGCAACATGAAGACCCACGAGCGCGCCGCTCGCCTGCTGGCCGAGGCCGCCGCCGCGCCGGTCGTGACCTTCGACTACCGCCTGGCACCCGAACACCCCTATCCCGAAGGGCTGATGGATTGCCTGAGCGCCTGGCACGCCTTCGCCCCTCTGTTCCCCGGCCGTCGTCTCGCCATGGCCGGCGACAGTGCCGGCGCCAACCTGGCCATCGCGGCCATGCTGCGGTTGCAGGCGGAGGCGGCTGCGGTGCCGGCGACCGGATTGCTGTTCTACGGCGTCTACGACGACGATTTCGACAGTCCTTCCTATCTGCAGTTTGCCGAAGGTCCCGGACTGACGCGGGCGAAAATGCAGCGCTACTGGAACTGGTATCAGCCGGAGCGGACGCGCCGTGCCGATCCCCTGATCTCGCCTTTGAAGGCGTCGGACCGGGCGCTGCGGGCGCTGCCGCCGCTTTATCTGAATGCCGCGGGCCTGGACCCGTTGCGCAGCGAAAGCGAAAGGTTCCACGCCCGGCTGTCGGCGCTCGGACGGGACGATACCCTGCGGATTTTCGAAGGCGTTGTTCATGGCTTCATGCAGATGAGCAGCGCCCTTACGGATGCCCGAACCGCCACCCAAGAAGCGGGGGCTGCGTTCAAGAAGACTATCGACACAGAGTGAGGTTCATAGAAGGGAGCAAGCACAATGAAAAGGACAGTCAAGGGGGCGCTCGTCGCGGCCGGTCTGCTCGCGCTGGGTGCGGGGAACGCCTGGTCGGCGGAAACCGTACGGTTCTGGTATCACTTCGACAATGCAGACAACCCGATGTCCAATCTCGTCGCCAAGTTCGAGAAGGCAAATCCGGACATCAAGGTCGAAGCGGAAAACATCCCCTGGAACAGCTATTACGACAATCTCTACACCGCGATCATCGGCGGCAACGCGCCGGATGCCGCGATGGTGAAGATGTTCGCCCAGCCGCGGCTGATCGAAATGGGCGCACTCGAGCCCATCGGCGACCGTGTCGCCGCCTGGTCGGGCAAATCGGACATCGACGAGAACCTGTTCAACTTGACCAAAGGCAGTGACGGCAAAACCTATTACCTGCCGTTGCAGTACGTGGTGCTTTACCTCTACTACCGCGCCGACATGTTCCAGGAACTCGGCCTCAAGGTGCCGGCGACCTGCGACGAATTCCGCGACGCCGCCAAGAAGCTGACCCGCGACACCAACGGCGACGGCCAGCCCGACGTTTACGGCTTCGGGTTCCGCGGCGGCAAGGGCGGCCACGATCACTGGGCCAGCCTGACCCTGTCGCGCAAGGGCGCCGATCTGATCGGCGGCATGAAGAGCGAGGCGGCCCTGGCCGGCACCCAGTTCGTGGTCGACCTGTTCCGCAAGGACGGCGTCTTCCCGCCGTCGGCGCCCAACGACGGGTTCAAGGAAATCATCGGTGCCTTCAAGGCCGGCAAGACGGCGATGACCATCCATCACATCGGTTCGTCGGCCGGCATGGTCGAAGCCCTGGGCGACAAGGTTTCCGCCGCCCCGGTGCCGGAATGCGGCGGCGGTCATTGGACGGCCTTCGGCGACGAGCAGACGGCCGTCTTCGCGGCCTCGAAGGCCAAGGATGCCGCCTGGAAGTGGATCTCCTTCCTGTCGACCGCCGGCAACAACGCCGAGTTCAATTCGGCCACCGGCCAGCTTCCGGTCAGCAAGACGGACGCCGCGTCCTGGAAGCTGCATGAGAAGCGCTTCGTCGACGCGACGGTCAACTCTCTGCCGTTCGCCAACCTGTTGCCGAACCGGCCGGAGACGTCCGATTTCGTGAACACGGTCTGGCCCGTGAACATGCAGCGGGCCCTGACCGGCGAGATCACGGCGGCCGAGATGAACGCCAAGATCGCCGAGCTTTACAGCAAGTAGCCAAGCAGGCGGAGGGGGTGGTTTCGGCCACCCCCTTCACCACCCCGAACACCCGCGCATTTGCCTGATCGCATGGTACGAACGACAAGGGACCGAGGAATGAAACAGAGTCTGCCTCCGTCGGGAGGCGGCGGACTGGCGTTGAGCCGGACCGTTCTGCCGATTGCCATGCTGTCGCCGGCCGTCCTGGTCACGGTGGCCATTGTCTTCCTGCCGATGATCCAGACCGCCTGGATGAGCCTGCACGAATATGTCCTGTTCCGCCCGAAGGACTTCAATTTCATCTGGTTCGACAACTTCATCGCGGCGCTGCAGGACGAAGTGTTCTGGATATCGCTGCGCCACACGGCGATCTGGATCTTCCTGACTGTTCCGTCGCAGATGCTGTTGGGTCTGGTGACCGCCCTGCTGCTGAACCAGGAGTTCCCGTGGCGCGGACTGGCCCGCGCCCTGATCATCGTGCCCTGGGCCTTGCCCAGCGTCGTGATCTCGCTGATGTGGGTCTGGATCTACGATTCGAACTACGGCGTGCTCAACGATTTCCTTCTGCGGCTGGGCCTGATTTCCACCTCCATCCCGTGGCTGGCCGATCCCGATACCGCCCTCTACGCCATCGTGCTGACGCTCACCTGGCAGGGGTTCCCGTTCTTCGCGGTGATGATCCTCGCCGGTCTGCAGTCGATCCCGCGCAGCTATTACGAGGCGGCGGCGATCGACGGTGCGAGCACCTGGCGGCAGTTCTGGCACATCACCCTGCCGGGCATCTCCGGCGTGCTGGTGACGGCGGTGCTGCTGCGCACCATCTGGGTCGCGAACTCGATCGATGTGATCTTCGTCATGACCGGCGGCGGGCCGGGCTATGCCACCTACACGCTGCCGCTCTACGCCTTCATCAAGGCGCGCACCAATCTCGACTTCGGCTACGGCTCGGCCCTGGCCGTGCTGTTCACCCTGATGCTGATCGTGTTGGTGGTCGTCTACCTGCGCCGCGTCGGCAAGGCGGTGCAGTCGTGATCGTCAAGAAGCGCTCCCTGACCCACCGGTTGCTCACGGTGGACCTGCCCGTCGTGGCGGTGCTGCTGTTCGCGCTCGGTCCCTACGCCTGGATGTTCCTAACCTCGGTGACCGAGAAGAGCCGGCTTTTCACCGAGGGACCGTCGCTGGCCCAGGCGACGCTGGAGAACTATTTCCGCCTTTTCAGAACCGTCGGCTTTTTGGACAACCTGATCGATTCGTTCATCATCGCCGCGGGCACCGTGATCGTCGGCCTGACGCTGAGCGTCACCGCGGCCTATGCCTTCTCGCGGTTCAGTTTCCCCGGCCGGCGGCTGCTGATGATGCAGTTCCTGGTGATCAACATGTTCCCGATCGTGCTGTTGATCCTGCCGCTGTTCATCTTCATGCGCCATCTCGGGCTGCTCGATACCCATGCGGCGCTGATCATCGCCAACTCGACCATCGCCATTCCGTTCTCGGTCTGGATGATGATCAGCTACATGAACGGCATTCCGCGCTCGCTCGACGAGGCGGCGATGACCGACGGCTGCTCGCGGACCGGCGCGCTGTGGCGGGTGGTGATGCCGTTGTGCCTGCCCGGGATCATCGCGACGGGCATCTACATCTTCATCACCTCGTGGAACGAATACCTTTACGCCCTGACGCTCGGCGGGCGGAGCGTCCGCCCGATCACCGTGGCGATCCAGACCCTGATCGGCGAGTACGAGGTCGAATGGGGCCTGCTCACCGCCGGCGGCATCATCGGGGCGATGCCGGCAACCATCCTTTTTCTCATCGTTCAGAAACGCCTGATCAGCGGGCTCACCCAGGGCGCGGTCAAGGGCTGACGCGATGAACGCTTATGGATCTGTCCGTTCCCCCCGGCGTCATTCCCGCGGAAGCGGAAATCCAGACGGACCGGTATTGCTGGACTCCCGCTTGCGCGGGAGTGACGGGGATGGAAATGGCGACGCCCGCAAACCGACTACACCTAGACACGGGGAAACATCGTGAAAAATCCGATCGGTATCATCTCGATGCAGTTCATCCGGCCCTTCGGTCCGCAGCACCTGCATCTGTTCGGCAAGGTCAGGGAATTGGGTTTCGATTTCATCGAACTGCTGGTTCCTGAGCCGGAGGACGGTCTCGATCTCGCCGAGACCCGACAGGCCTTGGCCGATGCCGGCATCGGCGTCGTGCTGGCGGCGCGGGTCAACCTGCAGCGCTCGATCGCCAGTGCCGATCCGGCCGCCCGCCAGGGCGGGCTCGACTACCTGAAGCGCTGCGTCGAGGTCGCCGACGGATTGGGTGCCCGGATCGTCGGCGGCCCGCTCTACGGCGAACCCCTGGTCTTTGCCGGCCGGCCGCCGCAGCCGCACAGCGACGAGGAGATCGCCGCGCGGGCCGAACGGACCATCGAGGGCTTGGCCGCCGTCGCCCCGATCGCCCGCTCGGCCGGGAAGGTGTTCGCGCTCGAACCCCTGAACCGCTTCGAGACGGATATCGTCAGCACCACCAAGCAGGCCATCGAGGTCGTCGACAAGGTGAAGGACCGCGGCCTCGGCATTCTGCTCGACACCTTCCACATGGCCATGGAGGAGCGCTCCATCCCCGACGCCATCCGCGCCGCAGGGTCTCGCGTGGTCCATTTCCAGGCCAACGAGAACCACCGCGGCTTCCCGGGGACCGGACATCTGGACTGGCCGTCGATCACGCGGGCGCTGGCCGAGATCGGCTATGCCGGGCCGGTCTCGCTGGAGCCCTTCCGGCGTGACGACGACCGGGTCGGGCTGCCCATCGCTCACTGGCGGGCCCCGCACGAGGACGAGGACGCCAAGCTCAGGGCCGGCCTCGCGGTCATCCGCGGCAATCTCGAACTGGCGGAGGTCGAGCGATGACCCTCAACATCGGTTGGATCGGCTGCGGCCGTCATGCCCGCTGGATGCTGCTGCCGCAGATCGGCCGCAACGATATCCGGCTGGCGGCGGTCTGCGATGTGAACAAGGAAGCGGCGCAGGCCGTTGCCGGGCAATACGGCGTCAAAAACGTGTTTACCGACTTCAGGGAGCTGATCGCCCATCCCGGATTGGATGCCGTCGGCATGGCGGTGGGGCCGGACGTGCACCGGGCCGCCGCCATCGAGGCCCTGGGTCGCGGCCTGCCGGTGTTCATGGAGAAGCCGCCGGCCCTCGACGCGGCCGGAGCCCGCGAGGTGGCGGCGGCGGCGAAAAAGTCCGGCAAGCCGGTCATCGTCGGCTTCATGAAGCGCTATTCGACCGGCAACCGCATCGCCCACAACATCCTGACCGGCGGCGAGTTCGGCCGGATCCTCGGTGTTCTCGGCACCTACATGACGGCACCGACCTATTTCGAGGGTGAAGTCGACTACACCGGCTTCTACCTGCATCATTGCGTCCACTACATGGACCTGATCCCCTGGTTCGCCGGGGCGCCCTTTGCCGACATGGCGGTGCGCAGCGTCGAGCCGGAACCCGGCAAGCTTCTGTTTCACCTCAACTTCGCCTGCGAAAACGGCGTGATCGGTTCGGTGGTCATGGGCACCGTCCAGTCGCGCGGCACGCCGATGGAGTTCATCCAGGTAATGGGCGATCACGCCCGCGTCGAGGTGCAGAACATCATCAACGTGTCGTACTTCCGCAATCCCCCGTTCAAGGCGGATGATCCGGCGGCGACGCTGGCCGACGATGCGGACACCCTGACCTGGACGCCGAACTTCACCGCCGCGGCCAACGAGGATCACAAGGGCTACAACGCCCTGATTGCCGACGCGGCGGCGGCCCTGCGCGGCGAGCCGAGCCCGGCCCCGGACATCGAGGATGGCGTCAAGGCCATGGAGAACCTGGAGCGGATGAGGGCCCTGCTGGAGGGGTAGGGCCTAGGCTTCGTCGTGCTCGTTGATGAAGTCCCTATCGAGTTCGAGGCCGAGCCCCGGCAGGTCGGGAACCGTCATGAAACCGTCCTCGGGAACCGGCGCATTCCTGAACACGTGACTGGTTATGTTCTCGAACATCAGGAGCCGTTCCAGGAACGGCGCGTTGGGCGTGGCGGCCACCAGATGGAGGTGGATGTTCTCCATGGCGTGCGGCGCGAACTTGACGTTCCAGGCCTGGGTGAGGGCGGCGATCTTGACCATCTCGGTGTAGCCGCCGGCCCGCGTCCCGTCGGCCTGGACGTAGTCGGCCGCCTCGTTGATCAGCAGGTCGCGGACGCCGAACCGTGTGTACTCGTGCTCGCCGGTTGCCAGCGGGATGTCGGTGCCGCGCTTGAAGCGGGCCAGGCCCGGCAGGTCGTCGGCGAACACCGGCTCCTCGAACAGCAGGATGTCGTACTCGCGGATCCGGTTGGCGAGCTGGATCGCCGTCGCCGCGTCGAAGCAGTTGTTGGCGTCGAGCAGGATGTCGATGCCGGGGCCGAGGGCTTCACGCACCTTGCGCACGCGCTCGGCGTCGCGTCGCGGGTTGGTGCCGCCGTCAACGCCGAGCTTGAACTTCACCGCCTTGAAGCCGCGGGCGACCATGCCCTTCATCTCGTCGACCAGTCGGTCATCGGAATACGAGGTCCAGCCGCCGCTCGCATAGACCGGCACCCTGGATCGGCCGCCACCAAGCAGCTTATGGACGGGCAGGCCGGCGATCTTACCCTTGAGGTCCCACAACGCGATGTCGACCGCGCTGAGGGCACAGAACATCAGGCCCTTGCGGCCGATCCCGCGCAGGTACTGGAAGAAGTCGTTCCAGATGATTTCCGTGTCGAACGGGTCCCGTCCGATCAGTCGCGGCGCCATGTTGCGGAGGATGATCTCTCGCGTCGCCTCGCCGCCGACCTCGTGGTAGGTGACGCCTATTCCTTCGAGACCCTGATCGGTAGTGAGACGGACGATGAGGAAACCGATGGTTTCCACCTTCCGCGTGGAATCGGCGATGCCTTCGGCCACCGTCTCGGATACGAGGTGAACGTCGATCTTCCTGATTTGGTGAGGCATTGGTGGATCTTCCCAGAACAAGGGTTTTGGCGGACTAACTCCCAGTTAAACTTACCACTGTTTCAAGCCTCCCGCATTCAGGCCGCCTTTTCCGCCAGTTCCGTCGCGCGCGGATAGTCGATCTTGCCGGTGCCCAGGATCGGCAGTTTGTCGACCGGCAGGACCGTCTTCGGGATCAGGATCTCGGCGATGCCCCTTTCCCTGGCGAAGTCCATCAGCGCCGCCCGGTCGGCCCCCGGGGTCTCGGTGAGCAGGATCACCTGTTCACCCTTACGCGGATCGGGCAGGCTGACCGCTGCGTGCGGATGATCGGGCCAGACCTTGGCGGCATAACCCTCGACCGCGTTCAGGGAAACCATTTCGCCGGCGATCTTCGCGAATCGTTTGGCCCGCCCCTTGATGGTGACGAAGCCTTGATCGTCGATATCGACGATGTCGCCTGTGTCATACCAGCCGTCGGGCACCGGTTCCAGCACACCGGGGGCCTCGGCCTTGAGATAGCCCAGCATGACATTGGGACCGGAAACCACGAGGCGGCCGCCGTCGTCGATGCCGGGCACCGCATCGAGCCGGAACTCGATCCCCGGCAGGATCCGGCCGACGCTGCCGGCCTTGAAATGCATGGCCGAGTTCACCGCGATCACCGGCGCAGTTTCGGTGGCGCCATAGCCCTCGAAAATGCGGATGCCGAACTTCTCGAACCAGATGCGTCGGGTTTCGTCGCGGACCTTCTCGGCCCCGGCGAAGACGTAGCGTACGCTGTAGAAATCGTAAGGGTGTGCGACCCGCGCGTAGCCGGTCAGGAAGGTGTCGGTCCCGAACAGGATGGTCGCATCGACGTCGTAGGCCAGGGCCGGAACGATCCGGTAGTGAAGCGGCGAGGGATAGAGAAAGGTCTTGATCCCCGAAAGCACCGGCAGCAATAGGCCGCCGGTCAGCCCGAAGGAGTGGAAGACCGGCAGGGCGTTGAACACCGTGTCAGTGGGATTGAAATCCACCCGCGCCGCGAGCTGGAAGCGGTTGGCCAGAAGGTTCCGGTGACTGAGCACGACGCCCTTGGGCGCTCCCTCGGAACCGGAGGTGAACAGCACCACGGCGGCCGAGGCCGGGTCATGCTTCCGGCGCCGGTGCCAGGGGCCGGCGAAGCGGCGCAGGACGACGCCCGCCAGCTTGTCGAGCAACGACAGCCTCGCCCGGACGTCCTCCAAGTAGATGATCTCGGCCAGACCGGACAAGCGCTCGACTGCATCCGTCAACTTGGCCTGTTCGACGAACCGCCGCGAGGTCAGGATCTGCTCGAGTTCGGCGGTTCGAACGGCCGAGGCCATGGTGTCGGCTCCGGTCGAGAAGTTGAGCAGCGCCGGGACGCGCCCGTAGGCCTGCAGGGCGAAGAAGGTAGCCGCCGCGGCCACCGAGTTCGGAAGCAGCACGCCCACGTTCTGCTTGGGCGCGGTCCGCCGCGAGAGATAGCGGCCGAGTGCCAGCGACGAGCGGATCAGCCCGTCGTAGGTCATCGGCGAGCGCTCGATGTCCTCGAAGACCTCGGCCGGACCGCCGTGAATGCGCCGAGCCTCGAGGAGGGAGCCGAACAGCGTCTGGTCGAGGTTGCAAGTCGCGAAAATGAGGCTGGACATCACGTCGTAGAGCTTGGTTCCGGCCATCTCGCGCCGGGCCCGCCCCTTGATTTCGTCGGGAATCTCGAAGCGCTGCGGCGGCAGGATGGTGATGGTTATCCGCGGGAACCAGCGCAGCCGCAGTTTGCCCTTGAGTCGCGAGAAAGGCGAGTACTGCGCGCCGTCGATCCGGATCGGCAGCAGGGGCGCCTGCGCCTTGTCGGCGATCAGGCCGGGCCCCTCGTAGACCTTCATCAGGGCGCCGGTCACCGTGATCCGTCCTTCCGGGAAGATGACCACCTGGTGGTCCTTGCGCACCGCATTGATCAGGGTCTTGGTCGCCATCGGGTTGGTCGGGTCGACGGCCACGTAATCGACGACCCAGAGGAACGGCCGGACCCACCACTTCCTCGCCATGTAGGTGTCGATGGCGAAGGTCGGCTTCTTCGGCAGGAAGGCGCCGATCAGGACGCCGTCGAGAAACGAGACATGGTTGACGATGATGACGGCGCGCTCGCCGACCTCGCGGTAGTGCTCGAGGCCACGGACCTCGACCCGGTAGAGGAGCTTGAGGATCGAGGCGAAGAACGCCTTGACCAGGGCATCCGGCAACAGGCCGCAGATGTAGATGGCGACGATGCCGTTGACCAGTCCGATGGACAGGAAGATTTCCGGAACCGAGAACCCGACGGCCAGCAAACCGGTCGCGGCGGCGGCGCCGGTGACCATGAACAGCGCGTTGACGATGTTGTTTCCGGCGATGACCCGCGAACGGCTCTCGGCATCGCTGCGTGCCTGCAGGATGGCATAGAGGGGCACGATGTAAAGGCCCGCTGTGATCGCAATGCCGAGCAGATCGCCGAGGATCCGCCAGTTGGCGGCGGCACCCAGGAAGGCGGTGGCGGTGACCAGTTCGCTATCCGGCGCCGGCGGGAGAGGGCTCGCGGCATAGAGGTCAAGAATGAACAGGGTCATGCCGAGGGCGCCGAACGGAACGTACTTGGCCGTCACCTCGCCCTTGAGCAGGCGGTTGCAGAGCATGGAACCGATGCCGATGCCGACCGAGAAGACGGTCAGGAACAGGGTCACCACCTGCTCGTTAGCGCCGAGGACATCCTTGGCGAAAGCGGGAAACTCGGCCAGGAACACCGCCCCGACCAGCCAGAACCAGGAGATGCCGAGCACGGTGAGGAACAGCGTTCGCGAGGACCGGATGCGGCCGATCATGCGCCAGGCTTCGCTTAGGATGTTCGGGTTGATGCGCAGGTCCGGCGACGGCGGTTCGGCCCGCGGGATGAAAAAGCTCGCCAGCAGGCCGAGCGCCGCGATGACGACGATCCCGGTTGCCACGGTCGAGATGCCGTGCGCGCCGAGCACCAGCAGGCCGCCGGCGATGGTGCCGATCAGGATCGCCAGGAAGGTCGCCGCGCCAATCAGGCCGTTACCGGCGATCAGTTCCTCTTCGGCGAGATGGGTCGGCAGAATGGAGAACTTGACCGGGCCGAAGAAGGCCGACTGCGTGCCCATCAGGACGAGAACCCCGATCAGCAGCGTGACGTCGCCCAGGAACAGGGCCCAGGCGCCGAACCCCATGATCAGGACCTCGCAGACCTTGATGATGCGGATGAGCCGTGCCTTTTCGAACCGGTCGGCCAATTGGCCGGCGATGGCCGAGAAAAGGAAGAAGGGCAGAATGAACAGCCCGGCGGAAACGGTCACCAGCATCGGCCCGTCGAGACCTGCCTGACCGGCGATCCGGTAGAGAACCAGGATCACCAGCGCGTTCTTGAAGAAGTTGTCGTTCAGGGCACCCAGGAACTGGGTGGCGAACAGGGGCAGGAACCGGCGGGTCTTGAGCAGGTGAACGAGGTTCCGGGTCATGGCGGTTCATTTCCTAGGATTGCGATGAGGTAAATCGGCCGTTCGCCAGGAACGCCCTGACGGCATCGATGGTGGCCGGATGATTGTCGATCAGTCCATGCGGGCTCGGGACGACGAGGAAATCGCAGGCCCCGTCGAGTCGGGTTTCCTCGACCGTGACGACGCCGTCGTCGTCTCCTTCGAGGAGCGGATTGAAACCTGCGTCGTCGCCTCGGCCGCCGGCGATGATCGCGAAATCGATGGCGGGGACGGGGAGGGCTTCGGCTCCCTCGGGGGTCAGGTCCTGACCGGTCTCGGTCGTCAGCCACTGATAAACTGCGACGTCCTTGAGGGTACGCGCGATGGCCGATCCGCGGTTGGGCGGCGCGATCATGACGATGCGGTCAAAGGTGATCCCCGTGTCCGCCAGGTCCGGATGGGCGAGCAGGGCCCGCACGACGAGGCCGCCCATGCTGTGGGTGACGAAGGAGATCCTGTCGACTCCCTCCAGACCGGTGATCAGACGGGCCAGGTGATCGGCATGGTCGGCGACGCTCTCGCGGCTGCTGGCGTAGTTCACGGCAACGGGAGTGAAGCCGTCGACCCTGAGAGCCTCGGAGAGGTCGTCGAACATTCCCGCCGCGCGCCCCAGGCCGTGAACCAGAAGGACGAGGTGGTGGCCGGTCGGGGCCATGTTCTCCGTCTTTTGATGTTCGGAATACGCGGATAGGCATTCCTCAAAAGTTCCCCAGGCCCGGCGGACATTCTTACCGTCGAGCAGGCGGTAATGGCCGGTGATGACATTCTGTTGGATGCGCCAACCCGCGTCGAAGAACTCGTCCGCCCAGATCTGCTTTCCGCCCAGGGTGGGTGCCGTGATGTTGGGCTTGGGGTCGGTGGAGACGACATGGAACCCAATACCGGCCGCGATGGCCAGAGCCAGTCCGACGAAGAGTAAGATCCGCGGGCCTGCCATCGCGTGGGTCCTCAGTTCCGCGCCCGCAGGCCGGCGACGTAGTGCGCGACCAGAGAGTTCGCGAGTGCTGAGACGGAGTGGGACGTGACCACTGTGAGTTTGCCGTCCGCCGAGAGCGAGCAGATGCCGTGCAGGCCGGCCCACAGTACCCGCGCGGCTTCCGCCCGGCCTGCCGTGTCATCGTCCGCGAACAGGGGGGAAAGGGTGTCCTCGACCATTCCCAGCAGCTTAGTGATCTTGGTCCGGAACCAGTCGGGCAGGGTCTTGCCGGCGGGCAGACGGTATTCAAACAGAGTGCTCCACAGATTGGGATGGTCGGCGAGAAAGCCGATGTACACCTCGGCGAAGGCCCGGAGATCCCGTTCCGGATCCTTGTGGGACTTCAGGGCCGACAACCGGTCGTGCAGGACATCCAGCGTCCGGCCGTTGAGGTGGATCACCAGATCGTCGAGATTGGCGAACAGGTTGTAGAGGGTGCCGGGCGAATAGCCCATGGCATCGGCGACGTTGCGCGCGGTCAGCGCACGGAAGCCCTCGGCTTCGACGATCTCGCGGGCGGTCGTCAGCGCCATCTCGTAAAGCTCTTCGCGGCTGTGATCGGATCGGCGGGCCATGGCGATTTTCCTATTATGAACATTGTTCAGAATATATATTGAACAACGTTCATTTTCAACTCGATTATTTCCCGTCTCGTTGGAGAGGGAGGAGGGAGAGAGGCTTTCGGGTTCGGAAAACAGGAATTGACCTGGGCGGAGCACGATCTAATGTGATTCAGGACCAGGAAAACCAGCGGACAAGGGGAGGGGCTTCATGGAAAGGCCGGAGGCTGCAGCCCCCACGTCCTGGCAGGATACCCCCGACGACCTGGTCGAAGCATTGCGTTCCCTTGAAATCCTTGGAGATGAAGAGGTCGGCCGTGCCGTGCGGCTGACCGGCGGCGTTTCTTCCGACATCTGGCGGATCCGCTGCGCCAAAGGCGACGTTTGTGTCAAACGCGCCCTGGCCAAGCTCAAGGTCGCGGCCGACTGGCGGGCGCCGGTCGAGCGCAATTCCTACGAGGCGGCCTGGATGCGCACCGTGGCGGCCATCGAGCCCGATGCGACGCCGACCCTGCTGGCCGAGGACCGGGATGCCGGGTTGTTCGTCATGGCCTTTCTCGATCCCGCCGACCATGCCCTGTGGAAGGCCCAGCTTCGCGACGGCGTGGCCGAGATGGAAACGGCGCGGGCGGTGGCCGGGCGGTTGGCCCATATCCACGCGGCGACCGCCGGCGACGCAAAGATCGCCGAGCGGTTCGATACCGATTACATCTTCCATCCGATCCGGCTGGAGCCCTATCTGCTGGCGACGGCGCGCGTGCACACGGATCTCGCCGACCGCCTCGAGTATCTCGCCGAAGTGACGGGAAAGACCCATCTCGCCCTGGTCCACGGCGACGTCAGCCCCAAGAACATCCTGATCGGGCCGCGCGGTCCGGTGTTCATCGATGCCGAATGCGCCTGGTATGGCGATCCCGCCTTCGATGTCGCCTTCTGCCTCAATCATCTATTGCTGAAATGCCTGTGGACGCCGGCCGCAAGGGACGGGTTCCTGGCCTGTTTCCGGACGTTCTCCGCAACCTATCTCGCCGGGGTGACCTGGGAGGAGGTAGCCGGAATCGAACGACGGGTCGCCCACCTGTTGCCGGGATTGTTCCTGGCCCGGGTCGATGGCAAGTCGCCCGCCGAGTACATCACCGAAGAGAAGGACAAGGACCGCGTGCGCCGTGTCGCCCGTTCGCTTCTGGCGAAGCCGGTAGACCGGATCGATGCCGTTTCCGCTGCCTGGGCCGAGGAGCTGACTTCATGACCGATACCGCCATTACCTCCATCGTCGGACGCCGTGTCTGGGATTCGCGCGGACGCGCCACCGTCGAGGCAGAGGTCCATCTGGCTTGCGGCGCCATGGGGCGGGCCATCGCACCGGCCGGGGCCTCGACCGGTTCGGGCGAAGCGGTCGATCTGCGCGACGGCGGTTCCCGGCAGGGCGGGCTCGACGTCACCCGCGCCGTCGGCCATGTCGGCGGCGAGATCGCCAAGGCCCTGCACGGCCTCGACGCCACCGATCAGGCCGGGCTCGATCGTTTCCTCATCGATCTCGACGGCACGCCGAACAAGGGGCGTCTCGGCGGCAATGCCCTGATCGCGGTGTCGATGGCGGCGGCCCATGCCTCGGCGGCGGCGGCCGGGCTGCCGCTCTGGCGCTACCTCGGCGGCGACGCGGCGACCCTGCTGCCGCTGCCGGAGATCCAGATTTTCGGCGGCGGGGCACACGCCCGCGAACGCATCGACATTCAGGACTTCATGATCGTCTGTCCGGGCGCCGGGAGCTTCGCCGAGGCCTGCGAGTGGACGGCCGAGGTCTACCGCGCCGCCGGACTGATCATGGAGGAACGAGGACGCTTGCAGGGCCTTGCCGACGAGGGCGGCTACTGGCCGGCCTTCGCGACCAACGACGAGGGGCTGGAACTGCTGGTCCGTTCCATCGAGCGGGCCGGCTACGTGCCGGGCGAACAGGTTGCCATCTCGCTCGATATCGCCTCCACCGAGTTCGGCACGGACGGGAAGTACCGCATCAAGCTCGAGGACCGCGAACTGACCACCGAGGGCATGATCGAGATGCTGCTCGGCTGGGTCGAGGCCTATCCGATCCTGTCCATCGAGGACCCGCTGGCCGAGGACGATCCGGACGGCATGGCCGCCTTCATGAAGGCCGTGCGCGGGCGGGTCCAGGTGGTCGGCGACGACTTCCTGGTGACCAATGCCGATCGGGTGCGCGAGGCCCGCGCGATCGAGGCCTGCGACGCCCTGCTGGTCAAACCCAACCAGGCCGGAACCCTGACCGAGACCAAGGCCGCTTTCGACGCCGCCCGCGAGGCCGGCTGGGGCACGCTGGTCTCGGCCCGATCCGGAGAGACCGAGGACGTGACCATCATCCATCTCGCCGTCGGCTGGGGCGCGCCGCAGTTCAAGGTCGGCTCGTTCGCTCGCTCCGAGCGCATGGCCAAGTGGAACGAGGCCATCCGCATCGAGGACGCCCTCGGCCCACGCGCCCGCTTCGCCGGCGGCACGCCATTACCTTCTCGAAGGTGATTGCGCGGAGGTCTCTTCCGTCTCGGTCAGTTCGGCCAGCAGGTCGCGCGCTTCCCGCAGATCGGCGATATCGAATCCCTCGGTAAATCCGTCGTAGACCCCGGCCAGGATCTGCCTCGCCTCGTTGGAGCGATTCTGGTCGCGCCAGAGGCCGGCCAGATCGGTCGCGGCACGCAGTTCGAGGAGCCTGGCCCGCTGCCCGCGGGCCACCGTGAGCGCGCGCTGGAAACACGCTTCCGCAGCGACTGCGTCGGCTGAAGATCCACCGAGCAGGCATTTGCCCTCGTAGCGGTGGAGTTCCGCCTCGACATGACGGTCGCCCAACGTTCCGACGACCTTGCGCGCCTCCTTGATCACAGCCAATGCCTCGTCGAATTCCTTCAGATGGCAGAGGGTGTCGGCCATCGTTTCGAGAAAGATCAGCCTGATGCCGTACATGAGGGAGGCCACTGCATCGACGCACCGTCGGATGCTCTCCATGCCTTCCGGCTGCCCCTGCCTGACGAGCGCCCAGCTCTGATTGAGGGTGGCCCCGACATTCCACAACGGGAAACCGTGGCGATCGGCAAGGGCGATGGTTTCTTCGGCGAATGTCAGCGTTTCGGCCGGATCTCTCAGCATATGCGCCAGCGTCGTCGCGAAGGTCAGGACATAGCCGAGCGTAAACGGATGATTGATCCGCCTGGCTTCTGCCAGGGCCTTGCGTCTCGCGTCCTTGGCCTGATCCGGCAGCCCCAGGAAACACAGTGTCCAGGAAAGGTAGGCGGCACTGGTCGCGTAGGCATTTTCACCGAATCCGGTGGCCAGGGCTTCGTGGTGTTCCGGAAGGTAGATCGCCATCGCGCATTCGAGGTGATGGCGGGCCTCGGTCAACTCCCCGCGCCAGAAACGGATGTTGCCGACCGCGAAATGACCCTGCTGCAGCTCGATCGGGTCTTTGCTCCGCTGGGCAATTTTCAGCAGGCGCAGTGTAAGAGTCAGCGATTCGTCGTAATCGGCGCGGGAACTGGTGCAGGCCCACAGCCCCCAGAGAGCTGGGAACAGGTCGGGATTGCCCCGGTGCATCTCGCCAAGCTCGACGGCTCGGGCATAGGCGGCCGCGCCGTTGGGGGAGGCATATCCCTCGGCCGCGAAAACGGCGGCCCCGAGCCCGACCTGCAGTTCGAACTCGAACTCGATCCTCCGCTGTTCGCCGGGCAGATCTTCGATGAGAGCGAGAGCGGATGTGAAATGGCTGATGGCTTCCGTGTTGGCGCAATGGAGGTTGGCCAGCCGTCCGGCCTTGATCCAGTAGCCGATCGCCGTTTCCGCTTCGTCACCGGCCGCCCAGTGCCGGGCCAAGACCTCCGGGCGGGTCGCCGCAATCTCGGGAAAGCGGGATTGCAGGGTCTCGGCGATGCGCTTGTGGACGTCTCTGCGGTCCGATCGGGTTTGCGACTGGTAGGCCGCATCCTGGAAAAGCGCGTGCCGGAACTGGAACCCGGCCTCGACCGAGCCCGCAAGCAGGCCGGCGCCCCGCAGTTGGATGAGGGATGACGTGAGAGCCGTTTCGTCGAGTGGGGAGAGTTCCCGCAGCAGGGCCATCGGAAACTCGCGCCCGATGGCGGAGGCCAGTTGCGCGACGGTTTTCGCCTCGCCAAGACTGTCGAGCCGGGCCGCCAGCAGATCGTGAAGGGTCGACGGGATGGCGGTGGGGTTGGTCTCTCCGGTCAAGGGAATCGCGCGGGCGAGTTCCTCCACGAAAAGGGGAACACCGTCCGCGTGCTCGACGATGTGCCGCATGGCTGCCTCGGGGATATCCATTCCCAACGATTCCACCAGGGTCGTGACATCGGAATCGCCGAGTGGAGAGAGAGGGTGGACGGGCGCGGCGGATTCCGGCCAAGGGGACCGGAATTCCGGCCGGGCCGTGAGCAGGACGAGGATAGACGCGGGCCGAGAGTCGGCAAGAATCCTCGACAGCAGTTCAAGTGTCGTCGGATCGCTCCAGTGGAGATCTTCCACGACAAGCAGAACCGGTTCCTGGGCCGCAAGCGAAACCAACTGATCGACAAGGACCTCCATGATTCGCTCGCGTTGCACCCGCGACGACATGTCGGGTTTCCGATAGGGAGGCCCCAATGGAACCGACAGGACTTCGGCCAACAGCGGAATGATCTCGTCCTGGTCCATGTCCGGGAATTGCTTGTGCTGATAGGAAACCAGCTTGCGGAATCTCTCTTCCGGACTGTCTTCCGGGGCAAAGCCGATCGTCGTCTTGAGGAGTTCGATCACCGGCTGGAAGGGGCTTTGGCTGGACTCGGCAAGGCAAAGGAATTCGCGAACGATGCAGGGCGTTCCGGCCAGTTTCTGCTTCAAGGCGTGGACCAGACGCGATTTCCCGATCCCCGGATCGCCCTGCAGCAGGAGCGCCTGCCGCTTGCCGGTGAGAACTGATTTCCAGCGCTCCCGGAGGACGGAAAGTTCCTTTTCACGTCCGGTAAGTGGAGAAAGCGATACGGCGGCCGCCAGCCGGTCGGTGGCGCCGCTTTCTTCGAGTGCCTTGAAAAGGGTTTCGGGTTGCGGCCCGCCCAGGCTCTGGGGTGGCTGCTCTTCCCATTCGAAATACCCGCGGACCAGGCGTTGGGTTGCCGCGCTGACGCCGACCTCGCTCGGTCCCATAAGCGCGCGCAGCCGAATGGCTAGATTTGAGGTTTTTCCGATGGAGTCGGGCAGGTTGGGATCACCACTGGTGATGACCAGGCCGGTATGGATGCCGATACGCAGTTCGACCTCGGGAAACCTTTCCGTAACCAAAGCCAGCCCGGCACGCACGGCCAGATGGGGCGCGTGCTCGTGGGCTTGCGGATAGCCGAAATAGGCCAGCAATCCTCCGTCGTTGGTCCGAACGACGTGACCGGAAAACTGCCGAATGATTTCCGAGCAACGCTTCTGGGCGGGGCGGAGCAGGTCCAGGATTTCGTCGGGGTCGTCGGTCCCGGACGGTGAAATCTGGCAGTACAGAACGGTGACCTGACGTCTTTCCAATGCCATCGACGGCATCGCGGGCACGGCGATGTCACTACCCTGCGGGACGGCGGAGGGAAGGAGTTCGCCGCTCTGTATGCTCCTGGCCAGTTCCCGGGTTTCCTCTTCCGGTTGGACACCCAACTCCAGTTTCAGGAATCGGCAGCAGGATTCGTACTGGCTGAGGGCGGCTCCGCGCTGACCGCTCAAGGCAAGAAGCCGGATAAGGCGCCGCTGCCCCTCTTCGTTCCAGGGTTCGAGTTCGCAATAACGCTGGGCGAAACCGAGCGCCCGGCCGACGCGCCCCTGGTTCTCGTGGCACTCGGAGATGCGCTCGAGCAGGACCAGTGCGCGGCGCAGCAGGGCCTCGCGGTGAACCTGCAGCCATTCGTCGAAATCTTCGCATTGCTCGAGGTAGAGACCGTCCAGGAACTCACCGCGGTAAAGGGCGGCCATTCTTTCCAGCCGCAGGATGCATGACTCGCAATGGGCCGGTCCGGCGTCGGGAGTGCACTCCGGTGCATCGCGGAGGAAATCGACCAGATCGATGGCATGCCGGCTCTCCGGGTTGAGCCGGATGGAGCGCCGGTCGGCTTCCAGGCAGGGCGTGTCGGCCTGGCGGTCGTTCAACATGCGCTGGAGGTTCAGCAGCACCTGACGAAGGTTGTTGCGGGCAGCCTCGATGGAATGGGTCGGCCAGAAGATTTCGGCCAGCCTGTCACGCGGTTGCGACTGACCGGGTGTCGCGGCCAGGTAGGACAGGATGGCCCATCCCTTGCGGGGAAGGGCAGGAGCCTTTCGTCCTTCGTCGGGCTCGATCCCGATGCAACCGAGAAGATGTATGGAGAGCGTGTTGGAAGTTCTGGAGTCGGGCATTCGGGGTGTCGGTCAAAAACCTGGGTCCACTAACGCGCAGCTAACGCGGGACCTCTATGTCTGTAAGCTGGCAGACTATACGTCCGATTGAACTTAGTCCACAGGACGCATCCAATAGTTCAGAAAATGGGGAAACGGGGAATACCTGCCGGATCCGAGTCGGCGGGACCTTGACCATCGGCCCCGCCTTACCCTCAGTGCAGGCTCTTTACCTCCATCGGATAGCACCGTAACGCGGCCGCGATGGCAGAAATGCTGGTCGAGACGACGGGTGATATCCGAAAAAGGGGTATATACCCTCTGCGTTAGCCCACCGTTAGCCGGTCAGGCGATGCCGCGCTTCTCCGATCGATCGAGGGACCCTACCACTCGGCGACGCTGCCGTCGGCATGACGCCAGATCGGGTTGCGCCAGCGATGACCTTCCTTGGCCCGTTCCTCGACGAATTCCTCGTTGATCTCGACGCCCAGGCCGGCGCCGGTCGGCGCCGTTATGTAGCCGTCGACGATCTTCAGCGGAGCCGGGTCGACCAGGTAGTCCAGCACGTCGTTGCCGACGTTGTAGTGGATGCCCATGGACTGTTCCTGGATGAACGCGTTGTGCGAGACGAAGTCCACGTGCAGCGACGCGGCCAGGGTGAGGGGCCCGAGCGGGCAGTGCGGTGCCAGGGCGACGTCGTAGGTCTCGGCCAGGGTCGCGACCTTGCGGACCTCGGTGATGCCGCCGCAGTGGCTGATGTCGGGCTGGATGATGTCGACGGCCCCCGATTCGAGAATCGGCCGGAACTGGCTGCGATGGAACAGCCGCTCGCCGGTGGCGATCGGATAGCCCAGACCCTGGGCGATGTGCGGCAGGACGTGGAGGTTCTCCGGCAGCACCGGTTCCTCGACGAACAGCGGGTGGATCGGCTCCAACTCGCGCAGCAGCGCCTTGGCCATCGGCCGGTGCACCCGGCCATGGAAATCGATGGCGATGCCGACATCGGGGCCGACGGCCTCGCGGGCTTCGGCGGCGCGGGCCACCGCCTCGTCGATCTTGGCATGGCTGTCGACGATGGCCATCTCGGCGGTGCCGTTCATCTTGAAGGCGGTGAAGCCCTTGGCGACCACCCCCTTGGCCTGGCGGCCGACGTCGGCCGGACGGTCGCCGCCGATCCAGCAGTACATGCGCATGCGGTCGCGGACCTGGCCGCCGATCAGGTCATAGACCGGGGCGCCGAGGACCTTGCCCTTGAGATCCCACAGCGCCTGGTCGATGCCGGCGATGGCCGACATCTGGACCGGGCCGCCGCGATAGAAACCGCCGCGGTAGAGCATCTGCCAGATGTCCTCGATGCGGCGCGGATCGTGGCCGATCAGATGGTCGGCCAGTTCGGCAACCATGGCCTCGACGGTGGCGGCACGGCCCTCGATGACCGGCTCGCCCCAGCCGGAAAAGCCCTCGTCGGTTTCGATCTTCAGGAACAGCCAACGCGGCGGTACCTGCCAGGTCTTGAGATTGGTGATCTTCATGGAAGTTTCCTCAATCCAGCATCCAAAGGGCGATGTTCGGGTAGACCAGGATCACCGTCAGCACGATCAGTTGCATCAGGATGAACGGCAACAGCGAACTGAAGATGTCCTTGAGCGTGATCTCCGGCGGTGCGACCCCCTTCAGGTAGAAGGCGGCGGGACCGAACGGCGGGCTCAGGAACGACACCTGCATGTTGACCGCGAACAGGATACCGAACCAGATCGGGTCGTAGCCGAGTTTGAGGATTATCGGCAGGAAGATCGGCAGGGTCAGCATGGCGATGCCGATCCAGTCCAGGAACAGGCCAAGGACGATCAGGATCAGCATCATCACGATGATGATGACAATCGGTGCGGCATCGATGCCCAGGATGGTCGAGGACACGAACCGGTTGCCGCCCATCAGGTTGTAGACGCCGACCAGGATGGCCGCGCCGACGCCGATCCAGATGATCATGCCGCAGGTGTTCATGGTCTGCGTGACCGCTTCCTGCATCAGCCTGAAGCTGAACTCGCGCCGGATGCCGATGGCGACCAGCACGCCGAAGACGCCCATGGCGGCGGCCTCGGTCACGCTGGCGATGCCGGCATAGATGGTGCCGAGCACCATGAAAGCGATGGCCGCCGGAAGGATGATGGCTTTCACCGCTTCGACCTTGCGGGCCCGCTTCTCCTCCGGCGGAATCGGAGGCAGTGGGGGTGCCAGTTTGGGGTCGATGACGCAACGGATCAGAACGTAGACAGCATACAGGGTGGCCAGCATCAGGCCGGGTGTTACGGCCGCGACGAACAGGTCGGCGATGGAGACGCTGGCGATCAGGCCGTAGATGATCAGTACGATCGAAGGCGGGATCATCGTGCCGAGGGAGCCGCCGCCGCAAACCACGCCAATGGCGATCTTGCGGTCATACCCGAGACGCAGCATCTGCGGCAGGGCCAGGATTCCAAGCAGGACGATTTCGCCGCCGATGATTCCCGACATGGCAGCCAGGAAAACCGCGACGACCAGGGTTTGCAGGGCGACGCCGCCGGGAAGCCTGCCGGCAAGCACCCGCATGCCGGTGAACAGGTCTTTGGCGATGCCCGAGCGGTCGAGCAGACTGGCCATGAAGACGAACATCGGGACCGCGACCAGGGAATACTCGGTGATGAAACCGTAGACCCGGCTGGTCACCAGAGGCAGGGCATTCGGCCCGAACCAGCCGAAGGTGAAGACCAGGGCGACAAGGCCGGTGACGAAAGCCAGCGGCAGACCGGTCAGGAGAAGGGCGAAGATGCTGCCGACGAGGACATAGGTGCCGGCTTCGATGCCCATGGCGTTAAGACCGAGTCCCATCTTACCGGCCCTCCCCGGAACTGCTCGTCTGCCCGTCCTCGGGTCGCGTGCGGATGGCGTGGACCAGATGCAGAATGGATTGTACGGCCATGAGAAGGAGCGCGAACAGAATGACCGCTTTGGTGAAGGACGGGAACGGCGGGTTCCAGCTGGTGCCGGAGCGTTCCAGGGTCCATCCGCCGAGCGGATCGGCAACCGATCGGTAGAACATGACATAGGCGGCGTAGCTCATGCCGAACGTGAAGCAGATCGTCAGAACACCGTTGAAGATATCGAGCCGCCGCCGCCATTTGGGAGAGACCGCACCATAAATGATGCGAACACGGATGTGGCGGTCACGGGCCAGGGCGACGGAACCTCCCAGCGCGAACAGAATGGCGATCATGAAGATCACCATCTCGTGCACCCAGGATGTCGGGGAATCGAATACGTAGCGCGAGACCACTTCGATCACGCTGATGACCATGGCGATGAACACCAGCCAGGAAACGACGTTTGCGCTCTTGTCGATGATTCGATCGAAACCGGTTCGGATATGGCCCTCTTCGCGGCGAGGGGCCGTCGCGGTGTCGGCGACGGGGGAGGAATCGGACGGCATGGGAGGACGCTCCTTGCCTCTGGGCCTGTTTCATAGAGACAGACAAAAAGGAAGCGCGGACGGCCGTAGCCGCCCGCGCCGGTAATCGACTACATCAGATTGCGTTCCTTGAGGAACTTAACCGCGGCGTCGTAGACCTTCTGGGTCATATCGTTGCGCGACGCCCATTCCTTCCACTCCTGCTGAGCGATCTGGCGGAACTTGGCGCGCTCCTCGAGGGCCATGTTGATGATCTCGATGTTGGGGGCCTTCTTGGCTTCCTGGACCGCCACGATGTCGAGCTTCTTGAGGTTGAAGACCAGATCGAAGGCCAGCTTGTCGGTGGCGACTTCGAGAATCGTCTTCAGTTCCTGCGGCAGCCCGTCCCAGACCTGCTTGTTGATGGAAACGGCGACCATCGGCAGGCTGTGGAAGCCGGGGTAATTCGGGTAGCGGGCGAACTGATGCAGGCCCTGGGCCTGGTTGGTGGCGAACACCGTGTAGTCGGCGGCATCGATCACGCCCTTCTCAAGACCGGTATAGACTTCCGAACCCGGCAGGTTGACCGGGGCGGCGCCGGCTTTCTGGAAGATGTCGTAGACCATGCCTTCGGGGGCGCGGACCTTGAGGCCCTTCAGATCGGCGACGGTGCGGATCGGCTTCTTGGTCACAAAGGCCTCGAGGCCGGTGGCCGCGGCGCCAATCAGATGGACGCCGTAGGGTTCGACCAGTTCGTTGTACAGCTGTTCACCGCCGCCGTACTTCATGAACTCGAGGAATTCGAGAGGATCGCCCCAGGCTCCGACAAGGTTGCCGAGCATCGAGAAGGCCGGATTGCGGCCCGAGAAATAGCTGGGGTCCGTCAAGTGGCCCTGAAGGATGCCCGAACTGACGGCATCAAGGGTCTGGTTGTGCGGCACGACGGCGCCGGTCGGCAGGATCTCGATCTTGATCTTGCCACCCGACATGACGTTGATGTTTTCCGCCCAGGTGTTCTTGATCTTGAATTGCGGCTCGCCAGCGGTCTCGGAAGTCTGGAACGTCCACTCGTAGTCGGCGGCGAGGGCACTGCCGGCCATTAGGCCGAGAGCCGTGACGGCAGCGCCGATTGAGCGGAAAAGACGTGTACCTGTCATGAAAATCCTCCTGGATATTGGATATTGTTAGCCGGCTTATGGGGGGAGACTGCCGTTTTTCGAGAAGTGCCGGCTTCAAACCTTCTCTTGCGGCAAGGGTAAAAGACTGGCGAGATTGCCGTCGTCGATACCGAGATCGAATCCAGTGCGTTCCATCACGCTCACGGCCGCTTCGTAGGCGGCCTGTGGCTGGCGCAGCCGGATGGATTCCATCAACTGACGGTGACGTCCCATGCTGTCACGCAACTCGTCCGCGGTGGTGTTGGACTTGGTGACCACCAGCGTGATCGACGGCCGCAGAATATGGGCCAGTCGTGCCCAGACGAGATTGTGCGTGGATTGGTAGATGGCGGCATGGAACTCGACGTCGGCAATGCTGAACCTCTTTAGATCGGGCATACCGCTATCGTCGCCGGTCGGATTCAATGCCTGTTCCATGGCGAGAAAGGATTCTTCGATGCCGACCAGGTCACGCGCCGTTGCCCTGCTTGCGGCGAGGGCTGCGATGAATGGTTCCGTCGAACGCCGGAATTCGTAGATCTCGCGAAGGAACTCCGGATGCGGATTGGCGTATTCGATCATCCATCCGGTGACGGCGGAATCAAGAACGTTCCAGTCGCGATAATCGGCCACCATTGTGCCCAGGCCCCGCATGCGGCGGACGATTCCCAAAGACGTCAATGTCTGAAGGCCGCTGCGCACCGAGGCGCGGCTGACTCCGAAAGTCTCGACCAGCTCGATTTCCTTGGGAAGCAGATCGCCGGGAACGTAGACGCCGGAGAACAGATCGTTCGCCAACTGCGTGACAACCTGGGAACCAAGATCGCTGGGTGCCGTAGAAGTCAAACCTGAAGCCTCGTCGGTCGACATTTTTGTCAGTTTCCGAGCAGTTGATTCACTTTATGTCATGTCAGACATGAAGGCAAGTAGGTTAGATTTGAAGGCGTGAAAATCAGATCAGGCCAACAGTTTGCCGACAGCCCGATCGAGCCGTGCCGGAACGGACGGCTTGCAGATGCCCCTGAACATGCCTGAAAGGGAGAGACGGAAACCGGAGTTGATACAGATCGGTCTAGGACGGGAAAGAGACCTCGTACGCGATGCCCGCACGCAGGGTCTCGCCGGGAGGTAACTGGACAAAGCCGGTGTCGCCGGGTCCGTCGTGGCCGCCCGGGATATGGGTCATCGGCTCCAGGCAGAAGGAGTCGAAGCGGTAGTCGGGATCGCGTTCCGGGGTGTTGATGAACAGCATCAGCCAGCGGAATTCCGGCGTCGCCCGGATGGACAGGGCGACCCGATTGAGCGGCCACTGAATCCAGGCACGGCCATCCCAGCCGTCATAGACGTTGTTGATGCGGCGATGCGGCAGGGGTGCGAAATCGTTGAAGCGAAGGTCGACGGGCGTACGCATCGGCCGATCGGGGAGGTAGTCGAAGCCTTCGCTCCAGAATCCTTCCATTCTGCCGATCCGGACCGCCGTTCCCGGCCGCCAGGGAAAGTAGGGATGATGGCCGATCCCGAAGGGCAGGGCAAAGGGCCCCCGGTTCGAAACCGAGAAATCGACGTGGAGCGTACCGTTATCCAGGGTCAGGGTCTGCTCCGCGGCATAGGTGTAGGCGGAGACTTCGTCGGCACTGCGTGAAAACGACAACCGCGCGGAGCGGGAGGTCGATTCCTCGACCTGCCATTCGCCCAGCCAGGCATCGCCATGGAGATAGGGCGCGCCGCCGGGCGTGTTGGGCTGGAACCCGATCCGCCGTCCGTCCTGAGTGAATTCTCCGCCTCTCACCCGGTTGGCAAACGGGATCAGCGGGAAGGCCGCCGTCTGCGTCGGATGGAGGTTGGTCGCTCCGCCGTCGAAAGGGCGCAGGAGGGGGATCGAATCTTCGACGAGATCGAGCCGCAGGAGACAACCGCCTGATGTCGAGACGACCGCATGCAGGAACCCGTCGCGAAGCTCGACATTCATGGGATGCTACTTCTTGACGGTGAAGAACAGCTGCTCCTCTCCGGGCGGGCGGATGTCCGTCAGGGTTCCGACATAGTGACGAAGCGTATAGGCCTTGTAGGGGTGGGCGGCGCAGGCTTCCTCGTCGATATCGACGCCAAGCCCGGGGGCGTCGGGAATGGTCATCGCGCCGGCCTCGAGCGTGACGTCCTCGCGGCAGATGTCCTTCCGCCAGGGGACATCGGTCATCATCGTTTCGAGGATATGGAAGTTCGGCAGCGCTGCCGCGAGCTGAAGGGCCATGGCATTGGCCACCGGTCCCATGGGATTGTGCGGCGCGACGGCGATGTAGCGGGCGGCCGCGATGGCGGCGATGGTCTGAAGTTCCATCATGCCGCCGACATGGCAGACGTCCGGCTGGAGATAGTCGACTCCGCCGGCCTCGATGAGGTCCAGGAACCGCGCGGTCTCGTAATACCGCTCCCCGGTCGCGAGGGCGCATGGCGTGTTGCGGCGAACATCGGCGACCGCCTCGACGCTTTCCGGGGGAATGGGTTCCTCGAACCAGTAGGGATCGAACTCGGCCATGCGGTTGGCGAAGCGGATTGCGGTGGGGACGTCGAACCGCCCATGGCCTTCGATCATCAGGTCGATATCGGGCCCGACCGCCTTTCGTACCGCCTCGATGCAGCGCAGGGCCTTGCGCATTTCATGCGGCGCCATCTGCATGTACGCCGATCCGAAGGGGTCCCATTTCAGGGCCGTAAAGCCCAGGTCGAGGACGCGCTTGGCCTTCTCGGCAAAATCCTCGGGTTCGCGTGCCCCGGTGAACCAGGCGTTGGCGTAGCAGCGGATGCTGTCGCGCACCTTGCCGCCGAGCAGTTCATAGACCGGTACGCCCAGCGCCTTGCCCTTGATGTCGAGCAGCGCCGCCTCGATCGCGCTGAGGGCGCTGCGCAGAACCACGCCGGTCCGGAAGTAGGAGTCGCGGTTCAGGGTGTCGCGATGGAGCACGACCTGGAAGGGGTCCTTGCCGATCAGGTAGGGGGCTTTCTCGTCGATCGCCTGGGCCACGGCACGTTCGCTGAACTCGATCGTTCCTTCGCCGACACCATGGAAGCCGGCGTCCGTCGTGATCTTCACGAATACGAAGTTGGCCCGGAAGCCGTCGACGACAAAGGTTCGAACGCCGGTGATACGCATGCTTCCTCCTTATTGTTTTTTGCCGGTCCCGCTGAACCGCGGCACGCTGCTCAGCCGTTCCAGCATGTCCTTCTTGGCGGCGACCGTGTGCATCCGGATCAGCCCGGCCGCTCCCGGCCCGTCGCCTCGCCGCAGGGCGTCCAGCAGGGCGCGGTGTTCCTCGATGGCATCCTTCAGACGCGACGGCGCGAAACCGAACCGGGCCCGCAGCGCGGCGATCAGTTCGGTGCCGCGCTCGAGCAGGACGCAGGCTTCGGGATTGCCGCCAAGCGAGTTGATGCGTTCGTGGAGGCGGCGGTTGTATTCCATGACCGTTTCCATGCGGTTTTCCGCAACGGCGGTCTCGTAGTGCTCCTGCAGCGCGTCGATCTCGCGCAGGTCGGCGAATGTCATGTTCTCGGCGCTTCGCGCCACGACCATCATTTCGAGGCAGGCGCGGATGTCGTAGATGTTGGAAACCAGTTCCGTGTCCAGCCGCCGGACCGTCGCGCCCCGGTTCGGGATCGCCTCGACCAGGCCTTCCCCTTCCAGCCGCCGCAGGGCCTCGCGCACCGGCATGGGGCTGACGTTGAGCCGGCCAATCAACTCGGAAATCACCAGGCGGCTCCCGGGGGGGAGTTCCCCGGCGACGATGGCGTCGCGGATCCGTTTCGCAACCACGCCGATCAGCGTTCCGCCTTTCGAATCGAGGGTCGACATGCGATCTCCTGATTTGATCAAACTAATTTGGCCTATACGCCGTTATCGTGGGTATTTCAAGCCAAAACCACTTGTATATGATCTAGGAAATCTGCCGCAATAAATGCAAAAGTGATTAAAAAGTTTGAAAAATCAAATAGTTATATATTTAATTTGCATATCCATATTTGATCAATTTATAGTCTCCTCACGAAGCAAGAAATTCCGCGAGGTATGGCGACGCCTCACGTCAAGCGGATCGAGTAGGCAAGCGCATAGTGCAAGGAGGTTATCCCCATGAAAGCGGTCACACTGTTTGCGACGGTTGCGGCGTCGGCCTTGTTGGCGTCGGCGGCGTCGGCCACCAACCTGACGCTGGCACACCACGACTCCCTGGCGTCCATCAATACCGACATGGCGAACGTGTTCATCAAATGCGTTCAGGAGAAGACGGACGTCAAAATCAATCACATGCCCGCGGCCCAGATGGGCACGGCGCGGGAGATTCTCGAGCAGGTCAAGATGGGGGCGATCCAGATGTCGTCGACCGACGTCGCCCATCTGTCGAATCTGGAACCGTCCATCGGCGTCGTGATGTGGCCCTTCATGTTCAAGGGGTGGGCCCAGACCGAGGCGGCCATGACCGGCAAGGCCGCGGCGTATATCCGCGAGCTTTTGATCAAGGATCACGGCATTCGCGTGATCGCCCATATGCACAACGGATTCCGTGACTTCCTGACCATCAAGAAGCCGATGCGCCAACTGTCCGACTTCGAGGGGGTCAAGTTCCGCTCGCCGCCGATCCCGGTCTGGCTGGCCATGTTCAAGGCGCTCAAGGCCGAAGCCGTCCCGGTGCCGTGGAGCGAGGTCTACACCGCGATGCAGACCGGTCTCGTCGAGGGCATGGAAACCCCGGCCGAAGGCATGGTGAACAGCAAGGTCTACGAGGTCGGCAAATACGTGACCAAGTCCGGCCACATCTACAACATGATGGCCCTGATCATCCGCGAGGACATCTACCAGGGCTTCCCGGACGCCACCAAGAAGGCTTTCGATGCGTGTGGTGCCGCCTATACCAAGGAAGGGAACGCCGAGTACCGGAAGCGGGCGACGGAAGCCTACGAGACGCTCAAGTCGAAGGGGCTCGAGATTTTCGACATTGAGAAGGCACCTCTGCAGGAAGCTCTCAAGCCGGCCTGGGAAGACCTCAAGAAGCAGGTCGATCCCGACAAGGCACAGAAGCTGATTCAGTTGATTGCCGAAGCCGAATAGTGGGGNNCGAAAGGCGCGCTCCCGGAAGGACTGGACCTGCCGGGAGTGCGCATCTCTTCCCTCAGGTCGGGAGAAGCGGAATTGTTGGAGAAACTGCACCGCCGATTGATCGACGTCGGGGTTGTTCTGTTGGCCGGCATCGCGGGGCTGAGCTTCGTTCAGATCGCCTGCCGATACGTCCTGGGCATTTCGGTGCCCTGGAGCAACGACATGACACAGATCATGATGATGTGGATGGTCATGATGACGGCGGGCGCCATGGTCTGGCGGGGCAGCCATTTCGCCCTGCAGTTCATCCTCGATCTGTTCCCGGCGGCCGTGCAGAGGCAGTTGCGCGTTCTGATCGGGCTTTTTATCTCGGCATTCGCGATCTTCCTCATGATCACCGGCACCCGGCTGGCCATCAGCCAGAGCAATCAGCTGGTTCCCGCTCTCGGCATCACCTACCTCTACGTCTATCTGGCGATGCCGATCGGTGCCTTCTTCATCCTGGTCTTCGCGGCCGGTGATACCTGGCGCCAGTTCACAAGGAAGGAAGGCAAACCGGCCGCCACCGGAGAGCCGTCATGATCACGGTTCTCCTTGTATCTCTCGCCGCCCTGGCGCTGATCGGCGCGCCGCTGGCTTTCGCCATGGGGATTTCCGCGACGCTGGGAATCGCCGTGCACGATTTCCTTCCCTTCGAGATCGTTGCCCAGCGGACCCTGAACGCCCTCGACAAGTTCCCGTTCCTGGCCGTGCCGATGTTCATCCTCGCCGGCGAGCTGATGAACACCTCGGGCATCACGGCGCGGATCATCCGCTTCTGCATGGCTCTCGTCGGCCACATGCGGGGAGGATTGGGCCTGGTGAACGTCCTCGCCAGCATGTTCTTCGCCGGGATTTCCGGTTCCGCCACCGCAGATGCCGCCGGGCTCGGCAAGGTTTTGATCCCGGCGATGATCAAGGAGGGCTTCGACGACGACTATTCGGTCGCGGTGACCGCGGCATCCTCGACCGTCGGGCCGATCATCCCGCCGAGCGTATTGATGATCGTCTACGCCTCGATGACCAACCTCTCCATCGGGCGGCTGTTTCTGGCCGGGCTCATTCCCGGTTTGCTGATGGGGCTTTCGCTTCTGGTCCTGGCCTATGTCTATGCCGTCCGGCGCAACTATCCGCGCGAGGAATGGAAAGGGTTGNNAAACTATCCTCGCCAGGAATGGAAGGGATTCCGCGAACTGTTCCTGGCGTTCCGGGTGGCGATTCTGCCCCTCATCGCGCCGGTCATCATCGTCGTCGGAATCGTCGGCGGCGTGTTCACGGCGACCGAGGCCGGGACCGTGGTCGTCTTCTATGCGCTCATTCTCGGGTTCTATTACGGCGAACTGAACCGCAGGACCCTCTATCAGGCCATGGTGCGGGCGGTCGAGAGCACGACCGTCATCCTGTTCATCATTGCCTCGGCATCCATCCTGGGATGGCTGCTGGCGATGGGGCAGTTCCCGGCCGCCCTCGTTTCGATGCTGACCGGCCTTACCTCCAACGTCCACGTCCTGCTGTTGTTGATCATCATTGCCCTGCTGATCCTCGGCCTCGTCGTCGACGGCATGGCGATGCTGGTCATTCTGGTTCCGGTGATGGCGCCGGTCGCGGCGGCACTGGGGATCGATCCCATCCATTTCGCCACCCTGATGGTGGTCTGCGTGATGATCGGCGGGATCACGCCGCCGGTCGGGCTGCTGCTCTACATCGCCTGCCAGGTCGGCGACGTTCCCCTGGTGCGGACCACCCGGACCATCTGGAATTTCGTTCTCGCCCTTTTGGTGGTCGTCCTGTTGATCGCCTATTTCCCACCTTTGACAACATGGTTGCCCAATGTCCTATTCGATTGATCTGAAAACCGTTTTTTCCATGAAGGACCGCATCGCCCTGGTCACCGGAGGCACGACCGGCATCGGCTTCGGGATCGCGCGGGTCCTCGCCGTCGCCGGCGGCGCGACCGTCTATGTGCTGGGACGCCGGCCGGCCAGCGAGTTCGCCGCAGATATCGAAGCCGTCGCCGCAGAGGGGGGGACCATCATTCCCGTGCAGGCCGACGTGACCAAGTCGCAGGAAATCGATTCGGCGTTCAGGGAAATCGAGGAGCGCTTCGGAGGCGTCGATATTCTGATCAACAACGCCGGGACCACGCTCGCGAAGGACGTGACGGACACGACGGAGGAAGAGTGGCATTGGATCCTCGACACCAACCTGACCTCCGGCTTCCTGTGCTCCAAGCGGGCGTTCCCCCGTATGCAATCGAAGCGTTGGGGCCGGATCGTTCAGATCAGTTCGGTGGTCGGGCACCAGGGGGCGGTCCGGGGGCATGTCGCCTACGCCACCACCAAGAGCGGCCAGTACGGCATCACCAAGACGCTCGCCCGCACCGGTGCGCCCTACGGCATCACCGTCAATGCGGTGGCCCCGGGCCTGGTGCGGACACCGCTGATCGTCCAGGCCCATGGCGACGAAGGCGTCGCCGAGTTGCGCAAAAGCATTCCGCTCGGCATCAGCGAACCCGAGGATATCGGAACCGCCTGCCTGTTCCTGTGTTCGGAGGCCGCCCGTCACGTCACCGGCGCGACGATCGACGTCAACGGCGGCTTTTACATGCACTGAGGACGCGTCGTGAGGCCGGAACCCATCTTCGATGTTCGATGCCAGGCCGGCGAGGGGATCATTTTCGATCGCAGGCGGGCGCGCCTCTATTGGGTCGATATCCTGGCCGGCCTCGTTTTCGAGGCCGACCCCGCGAGCGGCGAAATCCGCAGTTGGAACGTCGGTCAGCCGGTCGGGTGCGTGGCCCTGAGCGTCGACACCGATCGCCTGCTGGTCGGCTTGCGGGATGGATTCGCCTTCCTCGATACCGCGACCGGGCGGGTATCTCCCGTCGTCGATCCGGAGCCGGACCGGCCCGACAACCGCTTGAACGACGGCGCCTGCGATCCGGTCGGCCACTTCTGGGCCGGCACCATGCGCATGGGCGGGCCGCAGCCGGGAGACGAACCGGCCGGCGCGCTCTATCGGCTGGATGCCGATCTTCACAGCACGCGGGTTCTGAATGGCTTCCATATCGTCAACGGCCTCGCATTCTCGCCGGACGGAAAGACCATGTACGTCTCGGAAACCGTCGGGACGCCGAAGGTCTGGGCATTCGATTACGATGTCGAGGAGGGGGTGCCTTCGAACCGGCGGGTTTTCATCGAAGCCGAATCGATGGGCCTGCATCCCGACGGCGCGACGGTCGACGAGGAGGGGGGCTACTGGATCGCCGATGCCGGCGGCTGGCGCGTTCTGCGATTCACGCCGGACGGACGGGTCGAAAAGGAAATCCCGATGCCGGTGGAGAAGCCCTCCAAGGTCGCGATCGCCGATGGAACGCTTTTCATCACGTCGCTGAACATCGGTCTCAGCTCCGGAACCACGCAGCCGCAGGCCGGCTGTCTCTTCGCCTGCCCGGTGGCACAGAAGGGGATTTCCGCTCCGCCCTTTGCGGGATAACGACGGCCGCTCCCGGCATATCCGCCCGAAGATTCCAGAGCCGTATTCGCGTAATGACCGTTGCCGGAAGAAAGTTCACGCAACGGTCCCGAAACTGACCATTTCTGGTAAACTCCCATCCCCACTAGTTGTCGGATTTTCCGTGTTGTCGGCAGGGAAGGTTTCGGATGCCAGCCAATCCTCTTGCACGGCCCGGTCGCTTTTACCGGGGCAATCTGCATACCCACTCGACCATTTCGGATGGCCGGCTGACGCCCGAGGCCCTCGTCGCCCGATATCGGGATGCGGGATACGATTTCCTCGCCATCACCGACCACTTCCGCGAGGAGTTCGGCTGGCCGATCACCGATACCCGATCCCTGCGGCAGCCCGGCTTTACGACCCTGATCGGCGCCGAGCTCCATGCCCCGAAGACACGGCTCCACGATGTCTGGCACATCCTTGCGGTCGGACTGCCGCTCGATTTCAAGCCCGTGCTCAACGGCGAATCCGGACCTCAGTTGGCGGCACGGGCCAGTGAGGCGGGGGCCTTCGTCGCCATGGCCCATCCCGAATGGTACGGCCTGACCGTCGAGGAAGGCCGGGAGGTGCCGGCCGCCCATGCCGTCGAGGTCTACAATCACACCTGTTGGGCCGCCAACAACCGGTCCGAGGGATGGTATCTCGCCGATTCCCTGCTTGCCGAAGGGCGGCGGGTGACGGCGATCGCCGTCGACGACGCGCATTTCCGCCACGCCGGTGATTTCGCCGGCGGTTGGGTGCAGGTGAAGGCGGAAAGCCTGGCCCCGGACGTCCTGCTCGCCGCCCTCAAGGAGGGAGCTTTCTATTCGAGCCAGGGCCCGGAGATCACGGAACTGGACGTCACCGAAAGCGAAATCCGGATCCAATGCAGCCCGGCCACGCTGGTCGTCGCGTGCGGCCGAGGTCCGGTTACCGAGCGTGCCGAGGGGCCTGGTCGCACCGCCGCCACCTTTCCGTTGGAGCCGTTCCGAAGCGGCGGCTATCTCCGCCTGACGGTCGTCGATGCCGAGCGCCGCAGGGCCTGGACGAACGCGGTTTGGCTCGACTGAGATATCCGCCGCAAATACTTGGATTTGCGAAAAGATTTCCCTTCCCTCGCGGATTTCGGCGCCCCAGAATGGCCTGCCATGCAACCCCGCGATATCGCCGCCGCGACCGCCATCGTGCTGCTGTGGTCGGTCAATTTCAGCATCAACAAGATCGCCGTCAGTCAGCTGCCGCCGGTCTTGATGGTGGCCATGCGTTTCGTCCTGATGGCGGTCATTCTGGCGCCGATGCTGCGGCCGACCGGCAAGCCGTTCTGGCGGATCCTGTTGATTGCCTTCACCCTGGGCGGGCTGCATTTCGGGTTGTTCTTCGCCGGGCTCAAGGGGATCGGGGCGGGCATGGCTGCGATTGTTGCCCAGTTGGCGGTTCCGTTCAGTTCGGTCCTTGCCGCCATCTTCTTCCGCGAGCGGACGGGACCGCTGCAGATCGCCGGCATGGCCGTGGCCTTCGGCGGAATCTACGTCATCGCCGGTGCGCCGGAACTGACCTTCGATGCCCTGCACCTGACATTTGCCATTGCTTCCGCCTTCGCCTTCGCCGCGGCCAGCATTCAGATCAAGATGCTGGGGCCGATCAACGGGTTCGTGCTGAACGTCTGGGTGGCGGTGCTGGCGGCGCCGCAGATGCTCGTCGCTTCGCTGATCCTTGAAAGCGGTCAGCTCGAAACGCTGGCCGCGGCCGATTGGCGGGGCTGGAGCGCGATGGTGTTCACGACCATCAGCGGCGGCGTCATGGCTTTCGGGCTTTGGTACTACATGCTCGGCCGCTATCCGGTGAACCGGATCGTGCCGCTGACCCTGCTGGCACCGGCCATCGCCGTCTTCATCGCCGCGGCGGCGCTGGGCGAGCCCCTGACGGTGAAGGTGTTGACAGGGGCGGCGCTGACCTTGATCGGCGTTGCGATCGTCCAGTTCCGTCAATCAAAACCGAAGCAACCGCCGCAGTAATGCCCTAGGTTCGCCGGCGCGCGGTTTCGAGACCCGAACGGATGAACTGCAGCGCATGGCGGCCCATGTCCTCGCTGTCCGACCAGACCTCGCGCCAGATGGCGAGCCGCGCCGAGTGCTCGGGATTGACCACCGCCGAGGAGAACACTTCCAGGGCGATGGGACCGTCGTAGCCGATGTCCGTCACGGCATCGAAGATGCTGCGGAAATCGATGCTGCCGGTGCCGAGATAGCCGCGGAAGTTCTCGGCCAGATGGAGATAGCCGAGACGGTCGCCGCAGGCCCGTATCGCCCCCGCCGGCGAAGCCTCCTCGATATTCATGTGGAAGCTGTCGAGATGGGCGTGGACGTTGTCCATGCCGATCTCGGAGATCATCTCGAGCGCCTGTCCGGCGGTGTTGATCAGATTGTTCTCGTATCGGTTCAGGGCTTCCAGGCACACGACGATTCCCATCTCGCGGGCCTTGGCGGCGACATTGGCCAATACGTTGACGGCATTCTGCCGGCCCATAGGCGAGCGCGCGGCATCGTGCTTCTTGAGCGACGAATGGCAGCCGCCGACCAGACGCTTCGATCCCATGTCGCGGGCCTTGGCCAGGGCCTCGTACATCAGCGCCTCACCGCGGGCGACGACGTCGGGGTCGTCGCTGGCGATATCGGTTTCGGCCGTATGGATGAACGAGGTCGTGCAGAACAGACCGGTGTCTTCGAGAATCTTTGCGATCGCCTCGGCGTTCACGGTTGCCGGAGCCCGGACCGGCAGTTCCAGGAAGTCGTAGCCGATCTCTGCCGCCTTTTCGGCGGCCGGGCGGATTTCCTCGGGGTCCCAGCTTCCGGCCCAGACCTGAAAATGCGTGCCCAGCGGATTCATCTTGCGGCTCCTGATGCTTGTCGGTTCGGCGGGACCCTAATCCCTAGGCGGGGGTCGAGTCCATGAAATCGCGGATTTCCCGGAAGCCGATCAGGCGGATATCCGTTCCGGCCAGCCAATCGAGGAACGCCGGGTCCTGGAAGATGCGGTATTCGTCGGTCCGCCAATGGGCGCGGGGCGGCACGATGACCTCGATGTCGCCGGGAGCGCAGCAGTGGAAGGCGAGGAAGCTGAGGCCCCGCGGCACGGAACCGACGAGGTCGCGATAGACGCGGTCGCTCTCCTCGGTCGGCACCCCGGGGGTCAGTCCGACATGGTCGACGACCGGATTGCCCCGGGCCTCGATCGTCGCGATGCGCGACTCGTAGATGGCGGGATCGACCTCGCCCATGTTGAGGACTTCGATGTAGCCGCTGGCGCCGCGCGGGAACAGCAGCGGCAGGCCATAGTCGTCGCCCAGGCGGATGTAGACGTCGATCAGTTCCGGGGTCAGGGCCGCCCCCATGTGGGTGTCGAGGTGGGTGACGTTCAGCCCGGCCGCCAGGGCCATGTCGATCTGGGCGCGCATCTCGGCCTCGGCCGCCTCGGCGACCACATGGGCACGCAGCGGCGGTACCCGCCGCCACATGAAGCCGTCGTCGTCGACCAGCCCGGAGGCGCGCGACGCGGTGGAGAGCGGCCGCCAGCGGTAGTGTTCCCACTCGCTGGTCAGGGTCAGGTGGACGCCGATGTCGATCTGAGGGTTCGCTTCCGCGATGCTCACGACTTCGCGGAACCAGGGGCAGGGCACCATGACCGACCCGCAGGTGATGAATCCTCGGCCGGCAAGACGGGCGAAGGCGGCGTTGGCGCTGTGGCACATGCCGACGTCGTCCTGATGGGCGATCACCAGACGGGTCTCGGGCGCACAGCCGAGGTGGGCGGCCAACGCCGAAAACAAAAGCGACGCCGTCACGGAACAAGCCTCGTAGCCATGGCCTGCGTCAGCCCCCCATCTTGGGGACGAATTCTTCGAACTGCTTTTCCGGTTTGGCGGCGGGACCGATGCCGGGTTCCAGGCGGAGGGGGTCGCCCAGGTTCATGTTCTGGCCCTTGAAGTACATGCGGTATTCGGTCTGAGGGTATCCGCCGACCCCGTCCTTGGACGCTTCGAGCCACACGCGGTGGAACTGATTGCCGGTGAAGGTGAAATCGCCCTCGGCGTCGGTGGTCACCTGGTCGCGCGGCGTCGTCACCAGCAGGCTGCGTTCGGAGAGGATGACGGTGGCGCCCGCCACCGGTTTCCCGTCCGGCCCGACGACACGGCCGTGGATGATCCCGTCGTCGTTGAAGGCGACATAGATGTTCCACAAGGCGGTGACGATGACGATCGTCCCGAACGTCACGATGTAGCGGTTCAGCAGGAAGGCCCATTTGCCCATCGCGCGTCACCCCTTGGCCGCGCCGGACGTAAGCCCGGCGATGAACTGCTTCTGGGCCAGCAGGAAGATCACCAGGCCCGGCACCAGCACCATGATGCAGAAGGCGTAGAGCGCACCGGTGGTGTCCTCGACGATGGTCAGGAACCTCGCCAGGCCGAGCGGCAGGGTCTGCATCGCCTGATCGCGGATGATCACCAGCGGCCACAGGAAATTGTTCCACGACCAGATGAAGGCCAGGATGATGTTGGTGGCGATCGCCGATTGCGACAGCGGCACCATGATCCGGAAGATGATCATCCAGTCGGGCACGCCGTCGATGCGCGCGGCGTCGATCAGCGACTTGGGAATGGCATCGAAGCTGGCCTTGAAGACGAAGATGCAGACGATGGTCGAGCAGACCGGCAGCGCCATGCCGAGATGGGTATTGAGCAGCCCGATCTCCTTGGTGATCAGATAGGCCGGGATGATGGTCACCTGGAACGGGATCATCATGCAGCTCAGGAACAGCATGATGATGCCGCGCTTGCCGATGAAATCCCGGGTCAGGGCGTAGCCGGCCATGGCGTTGAAGACCACGTTGGCGACGACGACGATCAGCGAGACGATGATGCTGTTGACCAGATAGCGGAAGAACGGGATCGAGTACCAGACATCGACGTAATAGAAGATGTGCGAGTTCTCAGGGATCAGGGCTGGCGGAAAGGTGAAAATATTCTCGCCGGTCAGACTGGTCTTCATGACCCAGTAGAAGGGCACCAGCATGAAGGCGCAGATCACGCTCAGCGACAGATGGATGGGCCATTTGGGATAGCGTTGCATAAGCCCCTCCTAATTGTCGACTGCGCCGGCCTCACCGCCCGACAGGCGGTTGGCGAACCAGGCCAGGAAGACGAAGAAAGCGAAATTGACGATGGTCAGGGCAGCGGCGTAATCGAACTTCGCCAGCTTGAACGCGACCCGGTAGATGTAGGTGATCAGCAGTTCGGTCGCGTGGCTGGGGCCACCGTCGGTCATCACGTAGATGAGGTCGAAATTGGTGAAGGAATTGATGATGCCGATGACGAAGCACAGGAAGATCGACGGCTTGAGCAGCGGCAGGGTGATGCGCATGAAACGCCGCCACGCGTTCGCTCCGTCAATGGCCGCGGCCTCGTAGAGGCTCTGCGGGATGTCCTGCAGCCCCGTCAGCAGGATGATCATGTAGAAGCCGACGACCTGCCAGATCGAGGCGACAATGACCGCGGGCAGGGCCAGCTTGACGCTGTCCAGGAACGGGATGCCCTGGTCGATGATGCCCAGCGACATCAGCACGTAGTTGATGAGGCCGACCTTCTCGTTATAGAGCCACTGCCAGATGATGCCGACGGCGACGGTCATCACCGGGTAGGACAGGAAGACGATGGTGCGGTAGATGTTGCGGCCACGGATCGGGGTGTCGACCAGCAGCGCGACGATCAGCGCGAACAGGATGCCGAGCGGAGCGCTGGCCATGAAGACGACGGTGTTCCAGAAGCTCTGCCAGAAAACGTCGTCGTAGAAGATCATCTCCTCGTAATGGTAGAGGCCCGCGAATTCGGTCGGCTTGTAGGGCGACCAGAATTCGAAGGACAGGACCCCGTTCCACAGCAGCGGGATGATCCTGTACAGCAGGAAGATCGCCAGGGACGGCAGCAGGAAAAACCAGATCAGCAGCAGTTCCCGCGACCGTTTTTTCTTGAATGGGTTCAGTACCATCGTCTCGGCGTTCCGGTTGAAGGGGAGGCGGGCACCGCCGAAGCGGCGCCCGCCGTGCACTCAGAGGTCTTAGCGCCGGCTGAGGACGCGGTTGACCTTCTTCTCCGCTTCGGCCAGGGCTTCGGCGGCGCTTTTCTCGCCGAGCAGCGCGGCCTGCAGTTCAGGATAGAAGGCTTCCTTGACCTGGGCGTCCTTGGCCATCGGCCAGTTGCCGACCAGCTTGTCCAGATGCTGCAACTGGGTTTCCAGAACCGGAACCACGGCCGGGATCTTCTCCTTGAAGTAGGCCATCAGCTTTTCGTTGGCGGCCTTGTCGCCGGTCAGGTTGTTGCTGGCGGTGCCGAAAATGTAGGCGCCGTCGCCGCTGCTGATCATCTTCAGGAAGTCCCAAGCGATCTCGGGGTGCTTGGAGCTCTTGGAGATGAGGAACGCATGCGAGTTCGGGGTCGACCAGTTGCCGGGGAAGTGGGCGGCACCGACCGTATCCTCGTTGACCCACGGACCCTTGCTCTTGAACCACAGATAGGCCGGGGCATGGGCGTTCAGCATGCCGATGGTGCCGGCGGCAAAGGCGCCGTTCGGCTCGACCCAGCGGCCGGTCCAGCTGATCTTGTTGATGACGCCGTCCTTGGTCGCCTTGGCCAGCTTCTCGACCAGGGCCACGGCCTCAGGCGTGTTGAAGGCCGCCTTCTTGAGGTCCGGGGTCACCAGATCGATGCCGTTGGCGGCGAACAGCGGCCAGTAGAGCCAGTCGAAGTTGAGGGTCATGAAGCCCGACTTCTCGCCCTTGTTCATCTTCGCGGCATAGTCCAGGAGCTCGTCGAAGGTGGTCGGCGGATTGGTCAGGCCGGCTTCCTTGAACATCAGCTTGTTGTAGAACAGCAGGGTCTTGGAGATATAGAAGGGCACGCCGTAGTTCTTGCCCTCGAAGACCCAGTTGTTCAGAACCTCGGGATAGATGCCGCTGGTGTAGTCCGCGTCGCGCTTCAGATAGGGCGTGAGGTCGACGAGACCGCCCTGGGAGGCATATTCCAGCCACAGGCCACCCTGGATGTCGATGATGTCAGGCGCCGTCCCGGCGATCACCTGGGTCTGGTAGAAGGTGCTGAATTCGGTGCCCTTCTTGTCCAGCCATTCGACGGTGACGTCGGGATGGGTCTTCTTGAACATCTCTTTCCACTGGTTGATCCCCGGTTCGAAGTAGGGAATGTTCCAGGTCAGGATCGAGATCTTCTTTTCCTGACTGAGCGCTGCCGTGGCGCCCAGTGTCGTTGCTAGGGCGAAAGCCGCACCGGCGGCTAACGGAAAGAACCGATTCCAATTCATTGTTAACCTCCTCTGTTTTCGTTTTCCTCTACCCGTACGTTGCGGGCAATTCAGTCTCCACCGCATATTCGGAACGGTGTTTTTCTAGAATTTCAGGGCGAGTTCCTTGCCCTCGGCCAGAGACCGTTCCGCTTCGAGGCACACGATGATGCGTTTCCGCGCTTCCTCGCCGGAGACGATCGGCTTGCGGTCGCGGAACGCCTCGACGGCGCACCTCAATTCCTCCTCCAGTTCGTAAAGCTCGCCCGACGGCGGCACCGTCAGCGTCTCGCAGGCATCCTGCCCCTTGCGCTGGACCTTGATCTCGAAGATCGGTTCCCAGGTCCGGTCCATGGTCCCGGACCACCAGGTGCGGATCGACCCTTCACTGCCGACGATCTCCATGATGTGGTGATGTTCGAAACCGGCCAGGGTCTGGGTGACCACGGCATACAGCGAACCGGGCCAGCGCAGGATGCTGGTGAAGTTGTCGCTCATGCCGTCGGCGCGGTTCTTGGAACTGCCGACCGACAGCACCGACACGGGATCGCCCCACGGCTCGAAATACCACATCAGCGAGTCGAAGAAATGAACCGGCTCCTCCAGCGTCCACGAGCCGACCTTGCCGGGTTCGTAGCGCCACGAACCGGCGCCCGGCCGGTAGGGGAATCGGAACAGGCTGACATTGGCGTAGAGGGGCTCGCCGATGTCGCCGGCGTCGATGATCTTCTTCAGCGCGCCCCATTGGGTCGACAGGCGGAATTCATGCCCGATGGTCACGACCCGGTCGTTGCGCTGCGCGGCGGCAATGATCTGGTCGCATTCGGAAACGCTCAACGCCATGGGCTTTTCGAGCAGCATGTGCTTTCCGGCTTCGAGCGCCGCGACGCCGACCTCGCAGTGTAGATGGTTGGGCACCACCACGTCGACGGCATCGATGTCGTCACGCGCGAGCAGTTCACGGTAGTCGGAATAGATCGGGACGTCCGGATAGGCCTTGCGGGCGGCCTCGGCAGAAGCACCGTCGCCACAGGCGATGCCGGCCAACTCGGCTTCCGGCGCCTTGACGATGGAGGCCGCGTGATGCTGTCCCCAAAGTCCGTATCCGATCAATCCAAACCTAACCATTGATCTGCCTTCCCTTGTTCATCGCAACTGGGGTTCGGGCAACTCGGCGACGTACTCGGCGATGACCAGCCGGGTATCCGGATGCCGTTGCAGGAGCGAGGCCGGAACCGCCGGTGTGACCGGGCCGTGAAGGATCTTGCGGACGATGGCCGACTGCCAGAAGCGGTTCATGTAGATACGGACCTTGCGGCTGCCGAGGATCTCCTTCATGCCGACGGTGCTCGCCAGCGGCGGGATCCGGTCGATGTTGCCGCGCGACGTGGTGATCGAGTTGATGAGCCGAGTTTCGCGGGAAAGCCGGACCACGCGCGTTGCCCGCTCGGCGAATTCCTCGACGGTGACCGTTTCTCCGGGCTCCGGCGGATCGTTGAAGGCGATATGGCCGGTGATTCCGATGCCGCCGAAACAGACGTCGGTGCCGCCGAACTTCTCGATGGCCGCGGGAATGGCCGAGAGGTTGCGCGGATCGGGAAACAGGCGCTGGTCGGGGAGGGGGGCGAGATCGGGCGCCAGCTTGCCGAAGAAATGGTCGCGCATGTGGCGATGGAAGCTGAGGGGATCGTCGATGGAAATGAATTCCCGGCCGTCGGCGGTGAGGTACTCGTCCATGTTGATGACGACGAGATCGCGCAGGCTGATGCGCTCGTGATTGCAGCGCTCGGCGATGATGTCGAACTGCCCGACCGGTCCGACCGGCAGAATAAAGACCACCTTGCCGCGGCCGGCCTGCTTGGCCGCCAGGTACTCGTCCATGAAGTCGTCGGCGAAGCGCTGGACGACATCGGGGTCGTCCGGCAGGACCTCGACGGGGATGCAGGCCCCGTTTGTCAGTTCCGATTTCGGAATCCTCAAGAGATCCTTCATGTGCGCTCCGGCCTTTCCTGACGGGGGGTCAGATCACCCTTTCCGTTTCCGCGTCGAACAGGTGCATCTTGGTCATGTCGATGGTCATCGGCAGCCGGTCGCCGCGGCCGTACCCTTCCAGCGGCGGCATGCGGGCGACGACTTCGGTTCCGCCGAGCTGGAAGAAGAAAAGCGTGTCGGAACCGAGCGGTTCGATGACGTCGATGGTCGGAGTGATCGGCGCCCGACCCGCGTTGTCGCCCGCAACCTGATGGAAGAACTCGGGACGGATGCCGAGGATCAGGTTCTTTCCCATGGTTGGCGCATATCGCCCGGCCACCGATTCCGGAATCGGCAGTTCGATGCCGTCACTGAGCTGCAGGGCGAGTCCGCCGGTCCCGTCAATCATCCGGCCGCGGATGAAGTTCATGGTCGGCGCGCCGATGAAGCCGGCCACGAACACGGACTGCGGATGGTTGTAGACGTCGTTAGGCGAGCCGATCTGCTCGATATAGCCGTCGCGCATGACGACGATGCGCTCTGCCAGGGTCATCGCCTCGACCTGATCGTGGGTGACGTAGACCACCGTCGTCTGAACGGTCTGGTGCAGCTTCTTGATCTCGGTCCGCATCTGGGTCCGCAGCTTGGCGTCGAGGTTGGAGAGCGGCTCGTCGAACAGGAAGACGTTGGGCCGGCGCACGATGGCTCGTCCCATGGCGACGCGCTGCCGCTGGCCGCCGGAGAGCTGGCGCGGCTTGCGGTCGAGGAATTCGGTGATGTTGAGAATCTTGGCCGCCGCCTCGACCCGCTCGCGGATTTCGGCGGTCGGGATTTTCTGCATTTCGAGACCGAAGGACAGGTTCTTGAAGACGGTCAGGTGCGGATAGAGGGCATAGTCCTGGAACACCATGGCGATGTCCCGGTCCTTGGGTGCCAGTTCGTTGATCACCTTGCCGTCGATGGAGATCTCGCCCCCGGTGATGTCCTCCAGGCCGGCGATCATCCTCAGGATGGTGCTCTTGCCGCAGCCGGAGGGGCCG